>ERZ1034365.3-NODE-3-length-145239-cov-8.825877_pt1 | contig 145239 bp, 133 predicted proteins | sample MGYA00520615_ERZ1034365 | MGnify/ENA primary metagenome ERZ1034365 (study PRJEB33736, sample SAMEA104284505) | Azolla filiculoides | biome: Urban; feature: Water surface; material: Ditch water | place: Netherlands | collected 2015-10-28 | depth 0-0.1 m ...
TTTTATTTAATATAACTCAAATGTTTTAATAAATTGTTATATCATAATGATTTTATGCTACTTTATCGGTATTTTGTGTAGCCATAATTATAATAATAAAAAGTTAAACTTATATGATTTATTAGTAGTTGTTTCGCATAGAAACAATAATAGTTATTTATAGATAAATTTCTTGACAAGTAAAAGTTTTTTTGACTATAATTTCCCGAATTAGTGGTGAATGAATTACTAAAATTTAGGAGGAACAATGAAGAAAATAAGCGAAATCTTTAAAAAAGATCTTGTAGCTTCTACTGAATTACCAAGCAGTAGAAGGGAATTTTTTAAAAAAACAGCCGTATATTCAGTAGGTGCAGTTGCTGCGGCAAATGTACTATCGCCTGTAAGTCTTAAAGCAGACGATCAAGCGATTATTGGTGAAGCACCTTGGGGAACAAAATTAGGTGATTTAGTTACTAAAAATCCATATGGATTGCCGTCTCCATACGAGCATAACAATGTAAGAAGAGCTACAGATTTATTATCATCTGGAGATTTTTATGCATCTGTATCAATGACTCCAATTCATGAGTCTGAAGGTATCATTACTCCTAATGGATTATTTTTTACTAGAAATCATGGCGGAACAGCACATGTTGATCCTAATGAATTTAGATTAATGATCCATGGAAAAGTTAAAAGAGAAGTTGTATTAACTCTTGAAGATTTAAAAAAATACCCAAGTGAAAGTAGAATTTATTTTATTGAGTGCCCAGCAAATGGATCAACAGATTGGAGAGGACCACAATTTAATAATCTTCAATTCTTAAAAGGTATGATGTCTTCGGCAATGTGGACTGGTGTTATGTTAAAAACTGTTTTAGATGATATTGGTTTAGAAAAAGATGCTGTATGGATGCTTGCCGAAGGAAGTGACAATGCAGGAAATCCTAGAACTATTCCTGTTGAAAAAGCACTTGATGATGCAATGCTTGTATGGGGACAAAATGGTGAAGCGTTAAGAGCTGAGCAAGGTTACCCACTTAGACTGTTAGTTCCAGGTTGGGAAGGAAATCTTAATACTAAATGGTTAAAAAGATTAGAGTTCTCTGATAAGCCATGGCATTCAAAAGAAGAAACATCTAAATATACAATGCTTCAAAAATCAGGAAAAGCTATTCAGTATTTCTGGGTAAATGAAGTAAACTCTGTAGTAACTAGCCCTTGTCCTGAAAAACCATGGACAGAACTTAAAGTTGGTGATATGGTAGAAATCGAAGGTCTTGCATGGTCTGGTCAAGGAACTATCAAGGGTGTAGATATAACATTTGATGGTGGAAATAATTGGGTTGAAGCTAAGCTAAAAGGTCTTGTTTTACCAAAATCATGGACAAGATTTAGTTATATTACAAAATGGGATGGTAAGCCAATGCTTCTAGCAAGTAGATCTCATGATGATACAGGAAATGTTCAACCTACTATTGATGAAGAAACTTCAGTAATTGGTGTTGAATCTGTATATCATAGAAATGCAATAGTTACATGGCAAATAAATGAAAAAGGGGAGTGTAGTAATGTACATATTAGAAAACACAAAGCTTAAGGCTTCAATGATTGGTTTAGGTCTATCTTTATCTTTAGGCCTAACTTTAGCGATCGCTGCAGATTCTTCAAAAACTGCAGTTGATGGTGGAATAAAATATAATACTAAAGATGGTAAATATACATCTTATTATGTAAATCCAGTTCAAGTAAAATACAACAATGGTAGAGCAGCAACTAAAAAAGAAATTACTGCATGGAATATTGATGTAATGCCTGATGGAACTGGTCTTCCTGAATTTGACATGAAACATGGTGAGCCAGTTTTAGGTGAAGATGGAAAACCAAAAAAAGCTGAGGGTTCAGTTGCTTTAGGAAATGAACTTTATGATGCACAGTGTGCTATGTGTCATGGTGACTTCGGAAGTGGTGGAAAAGGTTATCCATCTTTAGTTGGCGGTACTGTTGGAAGTTTAAAAAATCAACTTATGAATCCAGCTGATGAAAATCCAAATATGGATCCACCTCAAAGAAGTATAGGTAGTTACTGGCCATATGCAAGTACATTATTCTGGTATATTCAAGATGCTATGCCATTCCCGCATCCAAAAAGTTTAACAAATAGTGAAACTTATGCGATTGTTGCTTATTTATTATCTGTAAATAGTATTACAATTGATGGAAAAACACTTGATGATGAATATGTACTAGACAAAGAAAAATTCAAAAAAATTGTAATGCCAAATGCAAATGGGTTTTATCCAGATGTGGATACAAAAAAAGATCCTAAGCAAGGTGTTAAAAATATGACTAAATTAATGTCTGATCCTAAAAACTTTGGTGGTGGTACAAAATGTATGAAAAATTGTATCAAAGGAAAAGTTCCTGTTCTTAAGATTGCAAATGAACTAAATGATTTCCATCCGGCACCTAATACAAAAAGAGATTGGTTTGTGCCTGAAAATAAAGCAGCTCATCCAATGCAAGCCGCATATGAAGAAAAATGTGCTTCTTGTCACGGTAATGCAGCCATAGGCGCACCAGTTGTTGGGGACAAAGATGCTTGGGCTAAAGTTAGTGCTAAAGGTCTTGAGAATGTTTACAAAAATGGAATCATGGGAATCAATGGAATGCCTCCAAAAGGTGGACACGACATGAGTGATGATGATTTTAAAAAGATTGTTGACTATATGTTGGAATCAAGTAAATAATTTAAAACTATTTTAGATTTCAATTTATAAAAGCCCACTTTTTACAAAGTGGGCTTTTTTTATTTCAAAAAATATCAATACGTACAGTTTTTCTAATAAATTACTTAATATAATAAATTATTATATAAGAAGATTCACTATTTTTAAAAGAAACATATATTTTTTTGTGTAAATTTGTATCAATTATTTTAATATAAAGATATCTTATAATATCGATTTTGTAGGCATTGGAGAAATATTTATTATGTAAAACTTATAATATAAAAAATATAAACTTATAGTATAAAAATAAATTATTTTTTTTGTAGATTTACTTGACATTCAAGAATAAATTTGATTATAATTACTCGTCTTAGTATAAAAAGATTTACTAAATAAATGAAGGAGTTGATATGAAAATAGCAAAAAGATTACTAATAGCAACAGCTGTAAGTGGTTTGTTAGTTACAAGTGTTTCTGCCGATGCATTAGTTGACAAAGGTAAAAAAATATTTGAAACTAATACGCAAGGTAACTGTATAGCATGCCATGCAATCAGTGGTAAAACATTGGATGGGCCAGGTAGTTTTGGACCACAGTTAACTGGTTTGAAATATTGGGATGATCAGTCATTATATGATGTAATTTATGATCCATCTACAACAAGAAGTAAAATAACTGCAATGCCAGCATTTGGTAAAGGTGGTTGGTTAACTAATGATGAAATTAAAGCTGTAGTGGCTTTCTTAAAAACAATAGAATAAAACAAATTTAAGGAGAATAGAATGAATAGAAGAAATTTTTTAGGATTAAGTTTAGGTGTAGCTGCAGTATCAATGATACCAGCATCTTTAAGTGCAGAAGATTTTAGAGCTAGTAAACCAAAAGTATGGTCAGCAACAAAAGTTGATGAAGCAATGAAAGCAATGTTCGGAACAACAGCAACTACAGTTGGTGGAATTAATTTAAGTGCCCCAGATATCGCTGAAAATGGTGCTGTTATACCAATTAGTTTTGATACAAAATTAAAAGCAAAAACAATTGCAATCTTCCAAGATGCAAACCCTGAAGCTACTGTTGCAGTATTCACAATGGGTGCAAAAAGTGTTGCAGATTATGCATTAAGAATTAAAATGCAAAAAACTGGAACAGTTACTGTTGTAGCTGATGTTGATGGAAAATTACATTCTGTAAGTAAAGTTATTAAAGTTACTATCGGTGGATGTGGAGGTTGATATAACCCCTCACTGAGAATAGTAAAAAAGAAATAAAAAAATATAAAAGGAATAATAATGAGTAATATGAAATTAAAAGCAAAAGTTGCAAATGGTGTTGTTGAAGTTAAAGGTATGTTAAAACATGAAATGTTAAGTTATCAAGAAGCTGAGAGAAAAAAAGTTCCAACTAACTTTTTAACTCACATTAAAGCAACAGTAGGTAGCGAAGTTGTATTCGAAATGTCAGTAAGTCAATTCGTATCAAAAGATCCATTTATTAAATTTAACTTTGCAGGTGCTGCAGGTGACGTTGTTGTTATTAATAGCGTGGATTTACTTGGAAATAAAGACCAAGAAACAGTAGCAGTTAAATAATTTTAGCTGTTCGCATTAGATATAAATAAAAAAGGAGATGATATGTTGTTAAAAATCGCAAAATCTTCTGTAATTTTAGGATTAGCAATTAGCACACTTAGTGCTGGTTCTTTTAATGAACAAGCAGAAAAAGATAGAAAAGCTCTTGTTAAGTATTTCGAAGATAAATTTGAAGATGTAACTAAAAATAAAGATAAATTTTTTCCATATTCAACTGAAGATGAAATAAAAAATGTATTTGATAGTGGTGTTAAACATCAAAGTTTCGGATTAGGTTCTTACTCTTTTAACAAAAAGTCTAGAGCACAATATACAGAATTTAAAGATGGAATCTTACCGTATGAAGAATCAATTGAAAAAGGTGAAAAACTTTACAAAAAAGCATTCAAAAATGGTAAATCAATCGCTAGTTGTTTCCCTGATCCAGTAATTGGTCATCAATATCCAGTTTTCAATGAAACTAAAAAAGAAGTAATAACATTAACTTCAGCTATTAATGATTGTGTAAGAGCTAATGGTGAAAAAGAATTGAATACTAAAGATGGTGATATGGCTAAAATTGAAGCTTATATAGCTTTCAAAACTGCTGAAGCTGGTAAAGAAATAGATATTAAAATTACATCTAAAGAAGCTCAAGATGCTTACGAAAGAGGTAAAAAATATTACTATTCTCAAAGAGGTTATATTAATGTTTCATGTGCTTCATGTCACGTACAAGGTGCTGGACAAAGAGTAAGAAATGAATATATGTCTCCACTTTTAGGTTCAACTACACATTTCCCTGTTTACAGACTTGTTTGGCAAGATCTTGGAACATTAGAAAAAAGAATGAGTGGTTGTATTACTGATCAAGGTCAAAAACCACCAAAAGATGAGAGTAAAGAGATGAAAGAGTTACTTTATTTCATGGCATATATGTCAAATGGAATGAAGATTGACGGTCCAGATCTAAGAAAGTAGGGGGATAAAATGAAAAATATATATACATTGGCATTGTCACTTGGTTTAGGATTAATCCTAACAGGTTGTACAGCAGGACCTTCTACACCAGCAGTTAAAGCTAGCGATGCTTATGCTTTGGATGTTACAAAAGTTTGTAATCCAAAAAATAGCTCAGCTCAAGCTGTTCTTGATATAGCAAAAAAGTTTAATCCAATTGCTGTAAAACATGGAGTAGAATTTATGAGATTTGGTATGCCAGCTACGGTTTATATCGATGAAACACAAAAAGCTATCAATTGGAGTGCAGAAGGTGCGTTAACTGGTGCAAAAGCAAGAGATGTAATCCTTGTTGATAAAGAAGGAAAAGCAACAAAAAATACATTAAGTATTAATGATGCTGCTGAAAGAGCTTGTAAGTTTGCAGTAACTGCATTAATTACAGATCATGAAGCTTCTACGGAATGGAAACTAGCTGTTCCAGGTGATGAATACCAATATTAATCAATATTGAAACATATTTTAAAAAGCCAAGTCTAACTTGGCTTTTTTTATTGCTAAAATTATTTAAATAATATTATAATAATCGAATTTCAAATAAAGGAAAAAAAATGAGTAAATTAACTAGAAGAGAATTTGTATATATGACTGCTATGCTAAGTGCAGCACCTGTATTTGCAAATTCTCACACAAGACTTGCTAATACTGTAAGTAAAAAACCAGAAGACTATTATAAACTTGATAGTTTTGGAAATGTAAGACTTATGCATATGACTGATTCACATGCACAATTATTACCTGTTTACTTTAGGGAGCCAGATGTAAATCTTGGTTTTCATACTAATTATGGAAAAGTTCCACACATCGTTGGTGAAAAACTTTTAAATCATTACGGGATTAAAGGAAATAAAAGACTTGAATATGCCTTTAGTTGTGTAAACTTTGAAAAACATGCTAAACATATGGGTAAAGTTGGAGGATTTGCGCAAATTAAAACTGTTGTAGATCACCTAAGAAATAACTTTGGCGCTGAAAAAACTCTTCTTCTTGATGGTGGAGATACTTGGCAAGGAAGCTGGACGTCACTTCAAACTAGAGGTAAAGACATGGTTCAAGCTATGAATAAGCTTGGTGTTGATGTTGCAGTTGGTCACTGGGAATTTACTTATACTGCAGAAGAAGTTCTTGCAAATGTTAAAGAACTTAAAGCTGAATTTTTAGCTCAAAATATTTTTGTAAAAGAAGATGCTATTATGAACGGAAGCCCTGTTTATGATGAAAGTTCTGGACACTTATTTAAGCCATATACTATTAAAACTTTAGGAAAAGCTAGAGTTGCTATTATCGGACAAGCATTCCCTTATACAACTATTGCTAATCCGCAAAGATTTATTCCTGATTGGAGTTTTGGTATCAAAGAAAATGAGATGCAAAAAATGGTTGACCATATCAGAAAAACAGAAAAACCAGATGCAGTAATTGTACTTTCTCACAATGGTTTTGATGTTGATAAAAAAATGGCTGAAGTTTGTACTGGAATCGACTTTATTATGGGTGGACATACTCATGATGGTGTGCCAGAAGCTGTTCCTGTTAAAAATAAAGGTGGAGTTTCTTATGTTTGTAACGCTGGATCAAACGGTAAGTTCTTAAACGTTCTTGATCTTGACATTCAAAAAGGAAAAATCAAAGACTTTAAATTTACACTTCTTCCAATATTCTCAGATTTGGTTCCTGAAAATAAAGAGATGAAAGCATTTATTGAAGATGTTAGAAAACCATTCTTAAAAGACCTTAATAGAGTTATCGCTACAACTGATGAAACTCTTTATAGAAGAGGAAACTTTAATGGTTCATGGGATCAAATTATTTGTGATGCATTACGAGTTGTAAAAGGAGCTGATATTTCATTAAGTCCAGGATTTAGATGGGGAACTACAATGATGCCAGGTCAAGCTGTTACTTTTGATGATTTATCTACTCAAACTGCAATGACTTATGCAGAAACTTATGCAACTGATATGAGTGGTGAAACAATAAAAATCATTCTTGAAGATGTGGCTGATAATCTATTTAACGAAGATCCATTCTTGCAATCAGGTGGAGATATGGTTAGAACAGGTGGTATATCTTATACTATTGATCCAAGAAAACCAATTGGACAAAGATTGACAAATATTAGATTATCAAATGGTAAACTACTTGAAGCTAGTAAAATGTATAAAGTAGCTGGTTGGTCAACTGTTGGTGCCAAATCTCCAGGAGAGCCTGTATGGGAAACTGTTGAAACATACATGAAAGAGATGAAACACTTCAATAAACATAATCTTAAACTTGATGTTCCTGATATGATCGGTGTTAAAGGTAACCCAGGAATTGTTTTATAATTTTAAATATTATTTAACAATCAATTAACACTTATTCGTTAAAATGCCTTTGTAGCTAAAGTAAAATCTTATGATTTTGCTCTAGCTCTTATTTTATGAGAAGCTACGCTTTAATTAAAATTTTAAAAACAAGGAGCATTTAATGAAAGCACTTTCAAATTTTGTAAAAATAACATTTTTTACAGCACTTATATCAACCTTACTTTTTAGTATGGGTGATCATCAAAACAATCAAGCCGACTTCAGATCAGTTCAAAAAGCAGATGCAGTAAATGTACAAAAAGGTAAAAACAAAGATTTTTGTCCAGTATGCGGAATGACTCTTCATCATTTTCACAAAACAAATTTTGCTGCTACTTCAAGTGGCAATGAATCACAATATTGTTCTTTAATATGCTTGGTTGAAGATGAAATAGTTAATAATAAAAAAATGACTAACATCAGAGTGGTTGATAATTTAACTATGAAAATGATTGATGCAAAAAAGGCTAGTTATGTTGTGGGAAGTAATAAACCAGCAACTATGAGTGCTATAAGTATTTATGGTTTTGGTACTTTAGATGGTGCTAAAAAATTTGCTGCACAAAATGGTGGAGATGTTAAAGATTTTGAAGCTATTTACTCTATGGTTAAATCTACTCAAGCAAAAGATATGGCTGCCACAAAAGAAAGACAAGCTAATGCAAGTAAAAATGGTGCAATGATGTATGAAAAAATGTGTAAAAAAACAGATGCTAAATTTAAATCTATTGCAGATGCAAAAGCATTTTTAATTGAATCAAAGATTTGTGGCGATATGGATGATAAAAAACTTCAAGTAATAGCTATTTATCTAGTAACTAAAAAATAAGCAAGCGAATATCATGCAAACGTATTTCTGGATAATAGTTTTATCGGTTATAGCTTTTGCAGATATTAGCTCATCAAAACTACCTCTTTTACAATCTGGAAACTCAAAGTATTGGTGCCCAGTAACAGGTGAAAATCTTCAAGAACATTATCAAACAAATTATTTTGCAAAATTAAAAAATGGCACAGTTCGTCAATACTCTTCATTTTTTGGACTTTATTCAGATATTAACGAATATGGCATATTGAAAAATAGTGCTAAAAAATATGATGATATATCTCAAAAGTTTGTATCAATTAACTTGCAAAATATGAAGTATACAGAGAGTGAATTTTTAAAACAAAAGAAGTGGATTCACAATATTAAAGTTAAAAAACTTTATTTGATGGGAGAGAAAATTTTTACACAAAGATGCAAGAAAAGATATATTGATTTGGAAAATTATCTTGAACTAAATGAACTAAAGGGATCTTTGGTAGAATCAAAATATTGCGGAAATCTTCCTGAAGAATATTTACACGCACTTGGTATATATCTCTGGGATGTAAAGAAACTTGGTATAACTCAAAATCAAAATACAATTACAGTCCATGAAGATGATAAATGCCCAGTATGCGGAATGTTTTCCCATAAATATCCAAAATGGGTTGCAAAACTTCATTATGGAAATACATACTTTGCATTTGATGGTGTTAAAGATTTGATTAAATTCTATTTTAATCCACTTAAGTGGGGAAAATACAAGGGAACTGAAAAGAATAGGGTTACTAAATTTGAGGTTACAGATTACTATACTCAAAATGCAATTGACGGCTTTAAAGCCTTTTATGTGATAAGAAGTGATGTATATGGACCAATGGGGAATGAACTTATTCCATTTGAAAAACTTGAAGATGCAAAAAATTTCATGATAGATCACAGGGGAAAGATTGTCTTGAGATTTAATGAGATATCACAATCCCTCCCTTACCAACTAGATTCAAAATAATATTTTTTATAAAGAATATTATTTTGACACTCAAATGACACTCTAACTTTTGTAAAATTCTAAACATAATTCTTTTTGCCAAAAGCGTCAATAAGATAATAAGTTAGTTTCAAGGAAGAAAATTAGATGATCCTAAAAAGTAGTGCTGATAATGAAGTTGTAGAAATAAAAGTTGGATTTTCATGGACCGTTTTTATTTTTGGAGGATTTACGCTACTTGCTAGAAAGATGTATTGGCATGGCTTTATTTTAATTGGACTTGATATCGTGAGTTTACATATTGCTTCATTTTTGTATGCATTTGTTGCAAATAAAGCAACTGCAAAATATTATATAAGAAATGGATATGAGCCAACAAAAGATGAGTCTTGGTTTGAGGCTAGAAGAAAATGGCATATTCCCGAAACGATGAACGAACAAGAATTTGTTGAATATATGAAAGCAGGTTCTAATTAAAATTTAATTTGTCATTTAATCTTTCATTTCTAATTCATTGATGAAAGTTTCCAAATCCATAGACTCAAAAGATTTTGTTGCAATATATTTCATGATTACATTAAACTTAGTAGGGTTTCTGTAACCCTTGATGTTTGAAACTATTACATTATTATCCATAAACATTATTGTCGGATAAAATCTAACTTCTAATAAATCTCCAAATTGATCAGCCGTACCCTTAAAATCTTTATAAATAATTTTCGTTTTTGAGTCCACGTTGATATCTATAAAATAAAACTCTTTATCTATAAATTTCTTAATATTTGGATTATCAAATTCTTCCGTGATCATTTTTTTGCAGTAAGGACAATGATCAGTATGAAAAAACACCATCATAGGTCTCTTATGTGTTTCATTCTCTTTTACGATCTGATTAAAATCTATAGTTTGTGCATATAAAGTAAATTGAGTACCAACAATGAATGCAAACAAGAATTTTAAAAATAACATCAAAGCTTCCTTAAATTAATTTTCTAAATATATTGTAGGATTATAACGCTTTTTTATTTGAAACGATATAAGATTTAGTTAAAATTAACAAATGCCTTTAAAAAATTTAAATCAAGAACAATACAATTCAGCAACATCAAAAGCCTCTAAAAATCTAACAATTGCAAGCGCAGGCACTGGTAAAACATCAACTATTGTTGGTAGAATAGCACATCTTTTGCAAAACAATATACCACCTAATCAAATATTACTTTTAACTTTTACCAATAAAGCATCTTCGGAAATGATTAGCCGTGTTGCAAATCTTTTTGGCGATGAAATAGCTTCCCAAATAGTTTCTGGAACATTTCATAGCGTGAGCTACAAACTTATGAAATCATTAGGAATGCAAGTTGCTCTAAAAAGACCAAATGAGCTAAAGACACTTTTTAAATCACTTTATGAAAAACGAATTTTTTCAAATAATGGTGAGACTACGCCTTACGACAGTAATTATCTTTATGATATATATTCACTTTTTTTAAATAGCTCTGATGGTGAAGATTTTGAAACATGGATTGCTAATAAAAATATTGCTCATAGATCATACGCAGTAATTTATCAAGATTTATTTGATGAATTTGATAAACTAAAAGAAGAACACGGGTATGTAAATTTTGACGATCTTCTTTTGAATATGCTAGAAATTCAAAAAACAAACAATTTTAATTTTTATGAAATTTTGGTCGATGAATATCAAGACACAAATCCTTTGCAAGGCAAACTGTTGGATGGATTTAAGTCAAAGAATCTATTTTGTGTTGGAGATTACGATCAATCGATTTATGCTTTTAATGGAAGTGATATTGGTATTATTTCATCATTTCACGACAGATACTTGGGGAGTGAAATTCATACATTAACAAAAAATTATCGTTCCACTAAACCTATACTTGATCTTGCAAATAAAGTAATAAATTTTAATGAAAGAATTTATGATAAAAAACTTGAAGTTGTACGAACAAATATAATGCATCATCCAATGCTTTTGCAATTTGATGAACTCTATGGTCAGTATGAATATATTGCGGAAAATATCCAAAAATCATCAACGCCTCATAGTGATATAGCAGTCATCTATAGAAATAATTCTAGTGCAGATGGAATTGAAGCAAACCTTCGAGATCTTGGAATTAAATCAAAAAGAAAAGGTGGACATAGTTTTTTTGATAGTAAAGAGATTAAACTTGTTCTTGATATGCTGATATTACTTACAAATCCAAATGATATGATGGCATTCATTCATGTTGTAGAATATGGAAAAAATATTGGGAAAAGTGTTGCAAAAGATATTTTTGATGCTTTAATTTTGCTTGGTGATGGCGATTTATACAAAGGATTAACACATCCAAATGATGAAAAAACACCTTATCGAAGCACTAAAACGACAAATATTCAACTAGGACTTTTCGATGATTTTGTTGAAATGGGAAGTTTAGCAAAATTTAAAAATTCCGGATTTAGTGAAAGTTTTTTGGGAAATCAATTCTTGAAGCATCCAAAATTAACAATAGAAAGTGGAGAGTTTTTGTATCAATTTTATAATCTTTTTAAAGAATTAAAGAGAATGAGTAATCCAGCAAATTTAATCGATCATGTTAAAAAAAGTAAGTTGTTTGTGAGCGCTATTGATAGCTTGGCTACCCAAAGAGCCAAACAAAAAGATGGAACTATTCATGAGGGAATAAAAACAACCGCAATCTTTAAGGCGAACAGAAAAGTTGAAACACTAAAACAATTATCACACAAACATACAAATATTAAGAATTTTATAAATGCAATGGTTCTTGGTGGTGGTGAACTTAGTGAAGGTGAGGGCGTAAATCTTTTATCTATTCATGCCAGTAAAGGTTTGGAATTCAAAGAGGTATATGTAATAGATTTGATGGATGGAAGATTTCCTAATCGTACTTTAATGAGTAAAGGCGGAAGTTTAGAAGAAGAGAGACGACTTTTCTATGTTGCAGTTACTAGAGCTAAGGATATTTTATATCTAAGTTATGCCAAATATGATAGAATCAAAAAGCAAGATTTCGTGTATAGTCCATTTTTGGTTGAATCAGGACTTGTCAAAAAAGAAGACAAATCAGACAATGAAAAATAGAAGAAAACATCAAACAAGTAAAATAAAATACAAATAAAAAGGCAAAATAATGATCGCAAATATTAAAAGAATTATCATATCTTATATCTACATTATCTCAAACCAACCAGTAAAATTACAAGAATTATTAAGTGCCAATCAACTACATATTGAAGGAATACACCTTGATGGAGATAAGCTAGGCTTTAGGTTAAAACTCGGGCGAGCTTACCTTGTATTTTTATTTATTATTAATATTGCATTACTTCCTATTTCTCTTGGTGGACATGTGATATTTAGAATGGCTGATTGTCACTTGTCTATATTTATAGCTATTTTTATGACAGGAATTATTTTTGCTTCATTTGGGATATTCAAAGATTGGCTTACTGATGAGGTTGCAAAAACAAGAATTAAAAAAATGTGGAGCTTGCATTTTCCACTTTTTGATTACGAAGAATACAATCTTGAAATAAATCAGATTTACATAAAATCTTTGGAAGAAAATATTAAAAGACAAGACCTTGAAAGATATATAATAGATAACTTATCTCAGTAAAATAATCTTTGAGAATTAACATGAAATAACTCAAACTTAAACTCTTTTTGGCTAAAATCCACGAAAATTTAACAAAAATGGAGTTTATAAGTATGACATTTAATACAACTAAAATCGACGAAGCTAATGCTTCAATCTCAGGAACAATATCTTCACAAATTATTGAAGCAAATTTAAACAAAGTAGCATTACACGCTTCAAAAACTATGAGTGTACAAGGATTTAGAAAAGGTAAAGTTCCTTTGGCTGTTGTAAAAGCAAGATTTGGTGAAAAATTAACACAAGATGCTGAAGGTGAATCTGTAAGAGAAGCATTACAAAAAGGTTTAGTTGAACTTGCAATAGATAATAAAGATATTATTGGTGAGCCAGCAATAACAAAATATGATAAAAAAGAAGACGGAAGTGTTGAATTTGAAATTACTATTAGTTCAAGACCAAATGTAGTTTTAGGTGATTACAAATCTTTAATCCCAGCTATGACAATGCCATCTGTTGAAGATGCAGAAATTGATGAGCAATTAAATAATATTGCAGCTCAAGGCGCAACTTTAGAACCAATAAAAAAAGCAAGAGCTGTTAAATCTGGTGACTCTGTTGTGATAGATTTTGAAGGATTTAAAGATGGTGTTGCTTTTGCTGGTGGACAAGCTTCAAAATATACATTAGAAATCGGAAGTAATTCTTTTATTCCAGGATTTGAAGATCAAATTATTGGAATGAAATATGAGCAAGAAAAAGAGATAAATGTAACTTTCCCAGAAAGTTACCAATCGAAAGATTTAGCTGGTGCAGCAGTAATGTTTAAAGTAACACTACATGAAATCAAAGTTAAATCAAAAACTGAAATTAATGATGAATTGGCAAAAAAATTATTGCCAGAAGAAGAAAATGCAACAGTTGAAGTTTTAAAAGAAAAAGTAAAAGATCAAATTCTTTCACAAAAGAAAGAAAAATATTTTATGGAAGAGATTAAGCCTGCATATACTGAAGCTTTAGTGCAAAATATTAATTTCGCAGTTCCTGCTTTTATATTAGAGCAAGAAGTTAACCAAGCTTTAAATGGAAAAATCAGAGCAATGAGTGAAGATGAAATTCAAGGATTGAAAGAAAATCCAGATGCAGTTAAAAAAATGCAAGATGAGCTTAGACCTGATTCAATTGCAAATGTAAAAGCAACATTCATTATTGATGCGTTAGCAAAAGCTGAAGGTGTTGTTGTAACGGATCAAGAAGTAACTCAAACTCTTTATTACGAAGCAATGATGAGTGGCCAAGACGGAAGAGCAATGATTGAACAATATGAAAAAGCTGGTTATTTACCAATGATTAAAATGTCAATGATTGAATCAAAAGTTATGATTAAAATTCTTGATGAAAAACTAGGGAAATAATATGTCATACATTCCAATCGTTGTTGAGCAAACAGGTAGAGGTGAGCGAAGTTACGATATTTATTCTAGACTTTTAAAAGATAGAATAGTTATGCTTAGTGGAGAAGTTAATGATGCTGTTGCTTCAACTATAATGGCTCAGCTTTTATTTTTAGAAGCTGAAGATCCTGAGAAAGATATTTATCTTTACATTAACTCTCCAGGTGGAGTTATAACAAGTGGAATGAGTATTTTTGATACCATGAACTACATCAAGCCGAATGTTTGCACTATTTGTGTGGGTCAAGCAGCTTCTATGGGGGCATTTTTATTAAGTGCTGGAGCTAAAGGAAAAAGATTTTCACTTCCAAATAGTAGAATTATGATTCATCAACCACTTGGTGGAGCTCAAGGTCAAGCGACTGATATTCAAATTCAAGCAAAAGAGATTCAAAGAATAAAAGACTCTCTTAATCAACATTTGGCAAATTTAACAGGTCAAAATATATCAACTATAGAAGCTGATACCGAAAGAGATAACTTTATGAGTGCTGAAGAAGCATGTGCTTATGGTCTTATTGATAAGGTAATAGAACATCACGAGTAAAATATGATAAAAGAAATATTAGTTTATCCAAACCCGATTTTAAGACAAAAATCAGAAGATGTGAAAGATTTTGATGAAAATCTTCATCGTCTATTGGATGACATGAACGATACGATGATGAACAGAGGTGGAGTAGGACTTGCCGCTGTTCAGATTGGTATTTTACAAAATGTTCTTATTATAAATATCCCTATTGATGATTACGAAAATATTGAAAATGAAGATGGTTTGCAGCTAAAAGAAAATTTGATTGAAGCTATTAACCCTAAAATAACTCATAAAGATGGAACACAAGTGTTCAACGAGGGATGCCTTAGTATTCCGGGAGTTTATGAGGAAATATCACGAGCCAAACACGTAGTTGTGGAGTATTTCAATAGATTTGGTGAAAAGCAAACAATTGAAGCGGAAGACTTTTTAGCTGTTGCTTGGCAACATGAAATGGAACATTTAACTGGCCATGTATTCATCGAGAATCTATCTTTTATGAAACGAAAGAAGTTTGAGAAAGAATGGAAAAAAGAGCAAAAAGAAAAGAAAAAGAAGTCAAGTAGACTATAACTTAAACTTATTCGGATAGTTTTAATTCGTTTATTATCTTATTAGATTCTTCTAATTGTAGGGTGTAAATATAACCCCTAAGATTCTTAGGAATCCCACTAAGTCTACATTTTTCTTTAAACTTTTTATCCATTATGTTTATTTCAAATGGTGCAATCATTATTGTATTGTTAACAATCTCAACACAAATTTCATGGGATACAACAATTGATTTTTGGTTTAAAATTTCCTCCCTAGTTTTACTAGAAATTAATATCCCTCTTTTTTTTAATTCTTTATCGATTTCACGTATTGCCAAATTAGTATCAAAGCTATCAAATTTCATCAATATGAATTTTTCACATCTAAATTCCTGGTAAGAAGGCTTCAAGCTCTTAATATCTTTGTTTAAATATTCAAAGCTTTTAATTAGACCAGTTTTGTATAGGTCAACAAAGTCATCACTAAACTTATGCCTAAAGAAATTTCTTTTATATTTTGAGTCAAAATTTGATTCATCTATAAAGTATTTTATTTTATTTTGATTTAGATATTCAAGCAAGTCATTTTTACTTACATTAAGCAATGGTCTGTATAGTTTATAGAAATTTCTTATTTCCATTTGCTGCAAACCTACTAATTCAATAAGGCCAGCACCTTTAGAAAGCTGCATCAGAAACCACTCTAATTGATCATTTAATTGATGAGCTGTTATTAATGATTGATATGCATGTTCTTTAATAATTGATTCAAAAAAGTCATATCTAAAATTTCTCGCAAGTTTTTCACTAAATCTACTGTCATCATATGTTTTTATAAAACATTTTTTATTATATTCCAAGGCGAGCTCTTTCGCATATAATACTTCTTCTTTAGAGCTTTCTCTTTGGTTGTAGTCAATAATTGCTATATCAAACTCTATGTTTTGAGAATATAGCATAAAAAAAAGAGCTGATGAATCAACACCGCCACTAAAGGCTAAAAGATTCTTCTTCGTTGTAATTAGATCAATCATAATCTGGAAAAAAAGCGTTAATTGTTTCCCTCATTTGGTTTATGTCAGTTATAAAATTAACAGCTTGGCGAAATTCACTAGCTCCATCATAACCTTTAGAATAGGTATGTAAATGCTTTCTAAAAACAATCATACCGTGATATCCATAATGATTTATCATGCTTTCATAATGTTCTTTGATAATCTCTTTTTTAAGTGAATTTGACACAAACTCACTACCTGTTGCTATTTGATGGAAAATCCAAGGGCTTCCAACAGCTCCCCTTCCTATCATGACACCATCAGCTCCAGTATGTGCTAATACATCTTTTGCTTTTTGATAGCTAGTGATGTCACCATTTGCTATAACTGGAATTTTTACAGCATCTTTTATGATCTTTATTGCATCATAATCAACTTCAGATTTATATGCACCAGCTTTAGTTCTTCCATGCACACTAATCATATCAGCGCCAGCGTCTTCAACTGCTCTCGCTATATCATAAGGAATTTTCTCTGTGATTCCTATTCGTACTTTAACAGTAGTGTATTTTTTGTTTGAATATTTTTTTATAGTTCCTAAAATAGCCTGAAGTCTTGGAAGATCACCAAGAAGATTTGAGCCACTTCCGTGATGAAATACTTTAGGAGCAGGACACCCACAATTTAAGTCTATCCCATCTATCCAGTCAAATTCATTTAATTGCTCTACAGCCATTCTAATCATATCTATTTTACTACCAGAAATTTGCACTATGTATGGATTTTCATTTGGCGACTTTTCTGTCATTTTTATTGTTCTTTCATTTGCATAAGCCAAAGCATTCGAACTTATCATCTCACTAATTGTAAGATCAACACCAAATTTTTTTGCTACATTTCTAAATGGAAGATCAGTATATCCAGCTAGTGGTGCTAAGACCACTAGAGGCTTTGAGAAGTCAAGAGTATTTGAAGATTGCATGAAACAGTATTTTAATTATTCTAAAATAAAATCATCTATATTATAGTTATATTTGCCATTATCTTTTAAGTCCATTAATGCTTTGTACATAATGTATTCATTTTTTTGTGAGTTAACTAGTATCTCTCTAGCTTTTTCTAGCATTTGGTATTCAAATAAAATATATAAATAGCTAGATGTGAAATATTCATTTTGTGCAGAAATATCTTCAAATAATTTTAATAATTGCTCAGGCTGCATTGTAGTTTTATAGTTTCTCGCAATCGTAACCAGATCACTATTTGTGAAACTATTATTTTTTAGGTAGTCTAAAATTTCATGATTAGTCAATGCTAATTGTTCTGAGTCTTTTTGTAGTAACTTCATAATCATGTGATTTGTTAAAATTAAATTACCAGTTAATTTTTTGATTGTTTCAAGTGGCTTGTTTTCTAAAACAATATCAAAAGCAAATTCAATAATTTCAGTTTCATAATTGCTCGCATTTTTTAAAACATCAATCGCATAATTATCATCTATTGAAAGTCTATTTTTTGTATTTTTTATAGCCCAAACGTTGTCTTCAGCTAATTTTAGTTCTTTCGCTGGAATATATTTACCATCATTTAATGCTTTAATAGTATTTACAGTTCCAGCTATAAGTGGAGATTCTTCAAAATATTTTACTGGGATTTTAATTTCAACAGTATTTAAAATTTCAGCAATTTCTCTTAGCTCTGGTGTTTTTAAGAAAAGGCTTGATTTTTTATCAAGTAATCTATCATTTAAAATCATAGTCATTTTGCTAATGTCTTTTTTGATAGCATTTCTTTGTAAATAACTTTTTGTACCATAAAAAATCATGTGCACAAGTGTTGCTACAAATAAAACTAATGCAGGCATTATAATCCAAATGTAAATTGGTAAAGTTTTATTGATTCCCAATCCATCAATTTTAACTGTAAATAAACCACTGTCTATGCTATAAACATAAGCCGCGATAATTAGTAAAAATGCAAACGATGCAATTATATATTTTTTAAATCCCATAAAAATCTCCTTACTTTTTGTTTTCTTCTTCGTAAATTTCTCTACAGCTTGTACAGTACTTTGCAAATGGTTTTGCTTTTAATCGTCCAATTGCAATATGCTCATCGCACATATCGCAAATACCATAAGTACCATTTGTAATTGCCTTTAAAGCATTCTTAATTTCTTCAAGTTCTTTCATTTGTTGCTTAGTGATAACCTCAAGTGTGAAACTATCACTGCTAGATTCTGCAAAATCAAAATCATCTTTGCATTCGTTTTCTTTCAATTGCGCAATATTATTCTTACTATCAGCTATGTTGCTTTCTATTTGAGCTTGTTTTTCTTCTAATATGATTTTTAATTCATCAATTTGTTTTCGTGAAGCCATTATTATCCCTGTTTTTACTTTTGGCAAGATTATATCTAAAGAATTATAAATTACTTATGATAAGGATGATTGTTAGATATGCACAGACCTCTAAAAATTTGCTCCAAAAGAACTAAGTTAGCAATTTTATGGGCCATTGTTAAATCACTTAATGTTATGATCTTATCACATTTGTTTAAAAAATCCATTTCAAATCCATAAGCCCCACCAATAAAAAAGTTTATAGTTGCTTTATCATCTAAAAGTTTACTAAATTTGAAACTATCAAGTTTATTTCCTAATACGTCCAAGGCCACGTTGAAGCCAGTTGTAAGTTTTGGAATAAACACCTCGCTATAAGCTTTTTTAGCTTCATTTTCACCAATTGATTGCTGTTTTCCTATATTATTATTGAAAAGATTATGAATTTCTATTTTTGCATATTTACTTGACATTTTTATAAAGTTATTAACAATTGGTTCAAATTCGTCTTTGTCATTTTTTGCGATTTGATAAATATTAATTTTCATAAAGGTCACTACTTACCACATTGTAAGAAATATTTTGAATATCGTCTTTTATCAATACACCACCAATAGCTCCAACTGGATGTTTGGAAATTTTTGCAAGATATGAAATATTGTTGCCCAGAATATTTGGAACATCTTTTGTTTGCGTATTTCTATAAGCCCCAAGTCCTATATAATCAAGCGGCAAGTTATTTGCACTTAAAATTTCTAATTCATTATGTGTGGATAAACCAAATATTTTATTTGGATATTTTTTCTTTAAAAGCTTAAAGAGGAGATTATCATCTTTGATTTTAAATATTTCTTTTTTAAGATGATCCAAATCTTCTTGTCCAAAATGTATTCCGTCAGCAAATTCTAACAGTCCGATATGGTCATTGATAATTATTGGAATGTTTGTGTTTGATTTTAAAATTAAAAGATTATCTTTTTGAGTTTCAATATCAGAAATTTTATCTCTATATTGAATAAATTTGATTTGATATTTTGCTTGTATTTGTAAGAAATCAAAAAGGGAAAGCCCTTTATTGATTAATGTTTGCATGTCGCAAATAGCATAAATTGGTACCATATTGATAAATAATTACGCTACGTTTTTTTGAAATATTTTTAACAAATCCCCGATGGTTTTTTTCATGTGACTTCTATCAACAACCATATCTATACTTCCATGTTCAAGTAAAAATTCAGCTTTTTGGAAGCCTTCTGGCAAATCTTTTCCAATAGTTTGTTTAATAACTCTTGCTCCTGCAAAACCAATTAGAGCTCCAGGTTCAGCAATTAAGATGTCACCCAAAAATGCAAAAGATGCAGAAACCCCACCAAATGTTGGATCTGTTAGAAGTGAAATAAATGGTAATCCTTGTTGGTCAAGTTTTCTTAAAGCAGCACTTGTTTTAGCCATTTGCATCAAAGAATATGTACTTTCTTGCATTCTTGCTCCACCACTTGCGCTTACGATTATTACGCCATGGTTTTTTTCAATAGCACGATTACATGCCCTAACTATCTTTTCACCTTCAACACTTCCTAGGCTTCCACCCAAAAATGCAAAGTCAAAAATTACTAATTCAACTGGTGCACCATCTATTGTACATGACCCAGAGATGATAGATGATCTTTTTCCAGTTGCTGCAAATGCATCATCAAGTCTTGATTGATATGTTTTAGAATCAACAAAATTTAAAGGGTCATTTGGATGCAATTCACTATCATGCTCAATAAAACTATTTTCATCAGCTAATAATTGAATTCTTTTGTTAGCCCCAATTCGCATGTGAAAATTACACTTCGGACATATATGGTTTAGGTGCTCAACCTCTTTGAAGAAAAGCATTGATTCGCAAGCTGGACATTTTATCCAGTGACTTTGGCTTTCTACTTTTGGAGCATGTTTAATATTTAATTTGTCATTGCTTAGAGAATGATGTGGCTCTTTTGGCGCCAATTCATCTTTAACTTTGTTAAAAAAATTCTTCAAATCCATATTGATTTTCCTTTGATCGTCTAATTTTGTAAAGTTTGGGATTATATCAAATAAAACATAAGAAGTTTAAAATGTGATAAATATTTGAAAAATAAAGAGTGCTACTTGTTATGTTTCATATCCTTTGGCAATGCGTTTAGGCAAAGCCTCGGGATACAAATTAATGTTATTTGAAATCGTTGAAAAGAGCTAGAGCGTCTAATTGCTCCCATGGATAATCGCTTTGTCCAACTTGTCCACGAGCCGCAACATCTGCATACAAAAATGTAGATTCACTTGGTTTATCAAGATTGAATTTCTTAGTTATCCAATTTGGAGTAAGACTAAAATTATCCATCACAAATTCTGAAAGCTGATCATCATCTTTGCTTGAATAAGTTCCGTATGTATCAACAGCAACAGAAGTTGGCTTGGCAACACCAATCGCATATGATATTTGTACAACACATTTTTTTGCTAATCCAGACGCAACAATATGTTTGGCAATCCACCTAGCAGCATAAAGTCCACTTCTATCAACTTTTGTGTAGTCTTTTGAACTTTGAGCCCCTCCACCAATTGGTGAATAACCACCAAAACTATCAACTATTAATTTTCTCCCTGTTAATCCACTATCATGTAAACTTGAATGGCTAACGTATTTTCCTGTAGGATTAATATGAATAATACAATCTTTGGGATCAAATAAATTTTTCGGTAGATTAGTATCTAAAATAAGTTCCATAATTAAGGTTCTAACATCATTGATATTCATAGTACTAACACATGGTGCTGAAACTACTATTGTATCAATTCTTTGAGGATTGCAACTCTCAAAATTATTTTTACAACCGTAATCCATAGTAACTTGAGTTTTAATATCAACACCAAGTTTCGCAGGATGCTGTAAAGCGTAATTGTAAACTTTTTCCATAAGCATTCTTGCGTATGTAATTGCACTTGGCATGTAAGAAGCTGTTTCTATATCTGCATATCCAAACATAATTCCTTGGTCACCAGCACCTGTTTCACCATCTGTTTGGTCAACGCCTTGGTTAATGTCAGGTGATTGTCTATTTAGAAGAACTTGGACTTCAACATCATCAGGATGCAAACATTCTTCTTTTGTAAAGTGTGGGTTTCCGTTGTAGCCAATTTTTTTCAGCGCATCAATTGCAATTTGTTTGTATTCTTCAATAGATACTTGAGTTTTACTTGTAACTTCTCCACCGATAATTACATGTTTTCCAGCTACAAATACTTCGCTGGCAACCCTTGATTTGCTATCACCAATGATTAATTTATCTACTATACTATCTGCTATTATATCAGCACATTTGTCAGGATGACCAGGGCTTACTACTTCACTTGTAAAAAGGTAATGTTGTTTTTTTGCAGAAACTGCACAGTTTTGTTTGTTTTCCATTTTTGTTTTCCATTTCTTTGTTTTCCAACAAATTGAAATATTATAATTTCATTTGTATCGTTTTCCATCTTTTTGTTTTCCATTTTTGTTTTCCGTGTTTAAGAAAAAGAAAAATTTTAAATTTAAAGTGTGAGGGCGGAGTTTATCAGATGAGGCTTAAAAAGAATTAAAAGCTCATACTGATATATTGAATTTATTTACCTTCAAAGAATTCGTATTCTGTGTAGGCAAATCCAAGATTTGATTTGTGTAGCACTTGCATCATAGCCATATTTTTAAATGCACTAAAGTCGGCAGTTTTTACAAAAGTATCTATATCTACACCATCTTCAATTGCTTTTCGTGCATTCATTTTTAGAGCCGTAAAATAATCCCTCATTTGTTTAATTGCTGTTTTGTCAGTAAATTTACCATGACCAGTCGCATAAACCTTAACATTCATTTTTTCAACATCATCAAGCGATTTTAGGCCACCTTCAACACTTCCATCTCTTATAGATGTAATTCTTTGTGAAAATAAAATATCTCCAGCGATTAATATTTTTTCTGAAGGCAAATACACCATTATATCTTCAGGTGTATGCACAGCATAGTCAAAATGAATAAATTCAATTTTTTTATTATCAACCGTTATTGAACTATTTTTATCTATAAATTGATCAAGAGCAATAACTTTTGTTCCAGCAGCATCTTCTGGTTTGATCACACTAAGCATGTGAGCTTCACTTCCAACTGGAAACTTTTTAGCTTGCGCTTTTGTTCCATATAATGTTGCTCCCAGTTCTTTGTAGTAGTTATTTCCAAGCCAGTGATCATCATGTAAATGAGTATTTATAACATATTTAATAGGAAGGTCTGCAATCTTTTTCATTGCCTTATGTGCATCTTTTGCATACTGATAAGATGGACCACTATCTACAACTATATAACTTTTCGCAGTTTTAATCCAATATGTATTTACCATATTTCCACCATTATCTTTTGATGGCTGTTCTGTTTTACCAAGAAATTGATATACGCTATCCGATATTTTTACAGGCTTTAAATCGTAGGCAAAACTAAGACTTACGGCACAAATTACTATAACTATTTTTTTTAACATTTTTTATCCTTATGAATTAAATTTATTTTGTAAATCTAAAAATTTAATATTTCTCATTTTCATTTGGAAAATTAAGACTTTCTACATCATTTTTGTATTCTGCTACAGCTTTTTTAACTAAATTTGCACCATCAATATATTGTCTTACAAATTTTGGTTTAAACTCATCAAAAAATCCAAACATATCAGACCAAACAAGAACCTGACCATCAACTTTAGCCCCAGCACCAATTCCTATAATAGGTATGTTTACAGATTTTGCAATTGCCTCACCAGCTTCTTCTTTTACACCTTCAACTACAATGCAAAATGCGCCAGCTTCTTCGACAGCTTTTGCATCAGCTATAAGTGATTGAATATTTGCATCATCTTTACCTTTGACTTTATATCCACCTTCACTCCTAAAATTCTGAGGCAAAAGACCTATGTGACCAACTACAGCAATAGAATTATCAACAAGATCTTTTATAATATGAGCTTTTTGTTTCCCGCCTTCAATTTTAATCGCATCAGCAGAAGTTTCTCTGAATACTTTAATTGCATTTTTAAGAGCAGTTTTACTATCTGTATATGTTCCAAATGGCATATCACAAATAACAAAAGTGTTTTTAGCTCCAGCACATACTGCATTCGTATGATAAATCATTTGTTCTAGTGTTGCGCTTATTGTATCTTTTTTGCCAGCGAAGCTCATATTGAGACTATCTCCAACCAATATAAAATCAACTTGATCATCAAAAAGCCTAGCAAATAATGCATCATAAGCTGTTATCATTGTTAATTTTCTATTGTTCTTAGCTTTTAAAATGCTGCCAATAGTTTGTTTCATAAATCAACCCTTTATTTATTAAATGCTAGAATCCTACCCAAACATTACTAAAGGATTATTAACTTGAAAAAATTAGTTGGATTTATAACTGCATCATTACCTAATAATAATTTTACAATTGATTTGGCACTTGCTCTAAAAGAGAATGGAGTGGATATATTGGAATTGGGGATACCATTTTCAGACCCAGTTGCAGATGGGCCAGTGATAGAAAAAGCAAGCTTATTGGCGTTACAAAATGGATTTAAATTACATGATTTGTTTGATATTACTCAAAAAATAGCACCATACATGGATACTTTTTGGATGGGATACATGAATTCATTTTTTAGATACGGAATTGAAGGGTTCTTAGAGAAAGGTTTAGAATATGGCGTTAAAGGCTCAATTATTCCTGATTTACCATTTGAAGAATCTTCAAGATATCAACAAATATTTGAAAAATATAATCAATCAATTATTAGCTTTGTAGCACCAACTGATAGCGAAGAAAGAATACAAAAACTTGTAAAAGATAGCAAACAATTCATATATCTTGTTGCATATGCTGGAATAACAGGAAGTGGCAAAAATGAAGATCTATCAAAAATTATAGATAATGTAAAAAAATATACCAATACACCTATATACACAGGTTTTGGTGTTGATGAGCATACTGCAAAAGATAAAGTTCAAGGCGTTGATGGTGTAATAGTTGGTAGTGCATTTGTAAAATACCTTATAGATGAATCTTTATCAAACAATGAAAAAATGAAAAAAATCACAGGAATAGCTAGAGAAATCAAAGATAAAATAAATAGCTAAATCGATTTAAAATAGAAACGAGACATGAGCTTAAAAAGTCTTGTCTCGTTAAGTGAATATTAAGTTTCTTTAGTTATACTTCCACTCCATTTTAGGAAACACATCTTAAAATACAAAAAATAAATGGCTCGGTAGCTCAGTCGGTAGAGCAAAGGATTGAAAATCCTTGTGTCGGCGGTTCGATTCCGTCCCGCGCCACCACGTTAGAATAAGCTGGATTAGCTCAGTTGGTAGAGCAGCTGATTTGTAATCAGCAGGTCGTAGGTTCAAGTCCTATATCCAGCTCCATTTTATTGTTTAAATAGCAAGAAAATCTCATGGTGAGGTTGGAGAGCGGTCAAATCCTGCGGACTGTAAATCCGCCGCCTACGGCTTCGAAGGTTCAAATCCTTCTCTCACCACCACTTTTTTTGCGGGAGTAGCTCAGTTGGCTAGAGCTCCTGCCTTCCAAGCAGGTTGTCGCGAGTTCGAGTCTCGTCTCCCGCTCCAATTATAAAAATCAAAAACAATCATAATTACTGTTTAAAGTTAAAGCTATATTTAAAGTTGATTATTGTACAATTCCCAACTTTTTTACAAATGAGCCTGTGTAGCTCAGGGGTAGAGCACTTCCTTGGTAAGGAAGAGGTCGTAAGTTCAAGTCTTATCATAGGCTCCAGAGGTAATAAATAAGCCCTTTGAATAGATAAGCCAATGACTTATCTACTCAAAGGGTCAAAAATTAAAAATATTCACAAAAGGAAAAAAAATGGCAAAAGAAAAATTTGAAAGAAACAAACCGCACGTAAACATTGGTACAATTGGACACGTTGACCACGGTAAAACTACTTTAACAGCTGCAATTTCTGCAGTTCTTGCTGTAAAATTCGGTGGAGAAATGAAAGATTACGATCAAATCGATAATGCTCCAGAAGAAAGAGAAAGAGGTATTACTATCGCTACTTCTCATATTGAGTATGAAACTGCTGCTAGACATTACGCTCACGTTGACTGTCCAGGACATGCTGACTACGTTAAAAACATGATTACTGGTGCTGCGCAAATGGATGGAGCAATATTAGTTATTGCTGCAACTGATGGACCAATGGCACAAACAAGAGAGCACATCCTTCTTTCTAAACAAGTTGGTGTACCTTACCTAGTTGTATTCTTAAATAAAGAAGATCAACTTGACGAAGATGATAAAGAAGAGATGTTAGAGCTTGTAGAAATGGAAGTTAGAGAGCTTCTTTCTATGTATGATTTCCCAGGTGATGATACTCCAATTATTGCTGGTTCAGCATTCCAAGCTTTAAATGAAGCTAAAGATGGTAAAGTTGGTGTATGGGCTGAGAAAGTTGTTGCATTAATGGACGCTGTAGATTCTTATATCCCAACTCCTACAAGAGATGTTGATCAAGATTTCTTAATGCCAGTTGAAGATGTATTCTCTATCTCAGGAAGAGGAACTGTTGTTACTGGAAGAATTGAAAAAGGTACAGTTAAAATCGGTGAAGTTATTGAAATCGTTGGTCTTAGAGAAACAATCAAAACTACTGTAACAGGTGTTGAGATGTTTAGAAAAGAGATGACTGAAGGTCTTGCTGGTGATAACTGTGGTCTTCTATTAAGAGGTGTTAAAAAAGAAGATGTTGAAAGAGGACAAGTTCTTATTAAACCAGGTACAATTACTCCACATACAAAATTCGAATGTGAAGTGTATATTCTTTCTAAAGAAGAGGGTGGAAGACATACTCCATTCTTTACTAACTATAGACCACAATTCTATGTTAGAACAACAGACGTTACAGGTTCAGTAACACTTAACGATGGTGTAGAAATGGTTATGCCAGGTGATAATACGAAATTAACAGTTCAATTAGTTTCTCCAATTGCTCTTGAAGAGGGAACTAAGTTCGCTATCAGAGAAGGTGGAAGAACAGTTGGTGCTGGTGTTGTTTCTAAAATCATAGAATAGTAAAGTAGTATTTATTATGGCAAATGGAGTTAGAATAAAAATAGGTTTGAAATGTGTAGAAACTGGTGATATCAACTATACAACAATGAAAAACCCTAAAACGCACACAGAAAAATTTGAAGTTAATAAGTATTCTCCAAGATTGAGAAAACATACAATTCATAAAGAAGTTAAGTTAAAATCTTAATTTCTAAATCAACAAGTAGGCTTAAATGCCTTCTTGTTATTTTAGGTCAATAGCTCCAATGGTAGAGCATCGGATTCCAAATCCGAGTGTTGTGGGTTCGAGTCCCTCTTGACCTGCCACTAAAGAGAAAGATAGTGATAAATTAAAAGTAAATATTTTTTATTTTTATTTTTATTTTTTCACCATACAAGGTCAAATCGAAAAGGTTAAATTTTGAGTAAAATAAAAAACTATTATAAACATGCAAAAGATGAGTTAAATAAAGTAATATTTCCAATAAAAGAGCAAGTTAAGAGTGCTTATTTATCTGTTTTCGTTGTAGTGACTGTTATATCACTATTTTTAGCACTTATTGACGCAATAATGTCAGTAAGTTTATCATCTATAATGAACTAAGGAATTTAAATGGCACATAATTGGTATGCAATACAAACTCACTCTGGAAGTGAATTAACAATAAAAAGAGCATTAGAAAGATTAAGTAGCGAATTAAATGATGGAAGAATTGATCAAGTACTAGTTCCTACAGAAGATTTAATCGAAATTAAAAAAGGTGCTAAAGTAATAATTGAAAAACCACTTTATTCTGCATATGTTTTTGCAAAAATTGATCTTGACACTGCACTTTGGCATGCAATTCAATCTATGCCTAAAGTTGGAAGATTTATCGGTGAGTCTAAAAAGCCTTCACCATTAAGTGAAAAAGATATTAATCAAATTATTGAAAAAGTTAATCATAGAGCTGCGGCTAAACCAAGAATTTCATTCGATAAAGGTGAAATGGTTAGAATTAAAGATGGTTCATTTGCAAACTTTAACGGAAATGTAGAATCGTTTGATATGTCGTCTGGATTATTAACACTAAATGTTTTAATATTCGGAAGAAATACACCAGTTGAGATCTCTTATACTCAAGTTGAGAGAGTAGGATAATTTAAACCCATAGGTATTAGGCAATAGTTACTAGCTTCTAACTAATTAGTAGTATTGCCTAATACCTATTTCAAAACAAAAAGGAATTAAAATGGCAAAAAAAATACAAGGGCTTATTAAGCTTCAAATACCTGCAGGTGCTGCTAATCCATCACCACCAGTTGGACCAGCATTAGGTCAAAGAGGTGTTAATATTATGGAATTCTGTAAAGCTTTTAACGAAAGAACAAAAGTTAATGCAGGATTTAAAATACCAGTTATTATTACAGTTTATACTGATAAAAGTTTTACTTTTATAACTAAACAACCACCAATGAGTGAACTTATTATGAAAGCTGCTGGAATCAAAAAAGGTAGTAGTAATGCACTTAAAAACAAAGTTGCAAAACTTTCTAAAGAAAAAGTATTAGAAATAGTAAAACAAAAGATTGCTGACCTTAATACTAAAGATGTTGATCAAGCAGTTAAAATTGTTGAAGGTCAATGTAGAAGTATTGGTGTTGAAGTAGAAAAATAATCTAATTATTTTTCATGTGCCGTTAAGACCACAAGGCTTTAAATGTGGTAGCAAAAATTAAATTATGCGAGGAAAAAATTATGAGTAAAAGAATTAAATCACTACTTACAAAAGTAGATTCAACTAAAGTATACAGCTTAACAGAAGCTGTAGATTGTGTAAAAACATTAGCATCTGCTAAATTCGACGAAACTGTTGAATTAGCAATTAATTTAAATGTTGATCCAAGACATGCTGACCAAATGATTAGAGGTTCAGTAGTTCTTCCTGCAGGAACTGGAAAAACAGTTAGAGTTGCAGTATTTGCAAAAGGTCTTAAAATGGACGAAGCAACTGCAGCTGGTGCTGACTTAGTTGGTAATGATGACCTAGTTGAGCAAATTCAAGCTGGTGTTATTAATTTTGATGTATTGATCGCAACTCCAGATACTATGGGACTTGTTGGTAAAATAGGTAGAATCCTTGGGCCAAAAGGTTTAATGCCGAATCCAAAAGTTGGAACTGTAACTATGGATGTTGCAAAAGCTGTTAAAGACGCTAAAGGTGGTCAAATCACTTATAGAGTAGATAAAAAAGGTATTATTCATGCAGGAATTGGAAAAGTTTCTTTTTCAGCTGAAGATATTTTAGCAAATGCTAGAACTTTAATGGGTGCTATTAATAGACAAAAACCTGCAACTGCAAAAGGTAAATATGTAACTACTGCTACTATTTCACTTACAATGAGTCCAGGTGTATCAATCAATCCAATTGAAATGATTGATATAAAAAACTAATTAGCTAAATTATTAATTTAGCTTTATCTTAAAACTAAAGACAGTGGGTTGGATAGAAATATCTACTAATTCCTACCGAAGTTTTTTTGTTTTGAAAGGAGGAAACTTATGACTAAAGAAGAAAAAAATATTATTGTAAATAATCTTACTGAAGAATTTAAAGCTGCAGGTTCGATTGTTGTTGTTAATTATAAAGGTTCAACACATAGAAATCTTGAAACTTTAAGGGTTACTGCAAAAGAATCAAGTGTTAAAGTTAGAGTTGCTAAAAATACTCTTGTAAACGTTGCACTTAAAAATGCTGATTTACCTTTACTTGACTTAAAAGCTGAGAATATGTTTATCTGGGCTAATGATCAAATCACTGCTTGTAAAGTTGCTGAAAAATTCGCATCAGAAAACAAAAGTACTTTTATCATCAAAGGTGGTATTATTGAAGGTCAAATTGCTGACGCTGCTAAAGTTAATGCATTTGCTAAATTACCAGGAAGAGAAGAATTACTTGGAATGCTTGCTTCTGTATGGATGGGACCTGTTAGAAACTTTACTATCGGTCTTGATGCTCTTAGAAGACAAAAAGAAGAAACTGCAGCTTAATTATATTTAATAAAAAGCTAAAGTATGTGTTGTAAATATCTATTTACAAGAACAATTATAAGAAAAATAACAAGGACATTAAAATGGCAATTTCTAAAGAAGATGTATTAGAATTTATTTCTAACTTAAGTGTATTAGAACTTTCAGAATTAGTAAAAGAATTCGAAGAAAAATTTGGAGTATCAGCACAACCTGTTGCTGTTGCTGGTGGAGCTGTAGCTGCTGTTGAAGCTGCTGATGAGCAAACTGAATTCTCAGTAATCATTGTAGATGCTGGTGATAAAAAAATTAACGTTATTAAAGAAATTAGAGCGTTAACTGGTCTTGGACTAAAAGAAGCTAAAACTATGTCAGAAGAAGCTAATTCAGTAGTTAAAGAAGGTGTTCCAAAAGACGTTGCTGAAGCTGCAAAAGCTCAATTAGAAGCTGCTGGTGCAAAAGTTATAATTAAATAATTTTATTTATTTAAAAAACCTCAAATGCTTCGCTTTTTTTGCGAAGCATTAATGGTTTAAAAAGGTTAGCATTCTAGGATATATGTTTTTCATGTATCTTAGAGTGCTTTTTTAGGCTTTATTAAAAAAGCAATTCAAATACAAAAAATTATGAGGTATTCTATGTTAAATTCATTAAAATCTGGTAATAGATTAAGGGTAGATTTTGCTAAAAATCCACAAAAAATCGAAATCCCAAATTTACTACAACTACAACAAAACAGCTATAAAAACTTTTTAATGGTTGACGAGGAAAATCGTTCAGAAGCAGGAATTGAAAAAGTTTTCAAATCAATATTTCCATTACATGATGCTCAAAATAGATTTACATTAGATTATGTTAACAGTGAGGTTGGAAAACCAAAATATGATGTTAATGAATCTATGGTTAGAGGATTAACATATTCAATTCCTTTAAAAATCAATGTTAAGCTTACATTATGGGAGCTTGATGAAAAAACTGGTGAAAAGATAGGTGTTAAAAACATTAAAGAACAAGCTATTTTCATTAGAGAAATTCCGTTAATGACTGATAGAACATCATTTGTCGTAAATGGTGTAGAAAGAGTTGTTGTTAATCAATTACATAGAAGTCCAGGTGTTATTTTTAAAGAAGAAGAGGCTGCAACAGTTTCTAATAAATTAATTTATACAGGACAAATTATACCAAATAGAGGTTCATGGCTGTATTTTGAATATGATGCAAAAGATGTACTTTATGTAAGAATCAATAAAAGAAGAAAAGTTCCTGCAACTATTCTTTTAAGAGCTTTAGGGTACACAAAAGAAGATATTATTAAATTATTCTATCCAATCGTAAATATTAAAGTAAAAAATAATAAATTTTTAAGAGTATTTAATGCAGAAGATTTCACAGGAAGAGTTGAATTTGACCTTATTGATGACAAAGGTAATCTAATTATTGCTAGTGGAAAGAGACTTACTGAAAGAAAAGCAAAAGCTTTAGCTGATGGTGGTCTTAAATTAGTTGAATATCCAGTTGAATTACTAATGGAAAGACATACTGCCTCAAGTATATATGATCCAAATAGTGGTGAAATTTTATTTGATTCATTAACACAGTTAGATGACTTAAAATTAAAAAAACTTCTTGATCTTGGGTTTAAAGAATTTAATATTGCCAATGACTTGGCTGATGGAATTGATGATTCTATTATTAGAGCATTCAAAACTGATAGTGAGTCGATTAAATTATTAAGACAAACTGAGCAAATAGATGATGAAAATGATTTATGTGCAATCAGAATATATAAAGTAATGAGACCAGGTGAGCCAGTAACTGCTGATGCTGCTAAAGAATTTGTTAGAAAATTATTCTTTGATCCAGAGAGATACGATTTAACTAAAGTTGGAAGAATGAAAATGAATCATAAGTTGGGTGTTACTGTTCCAGAATATGTAACTGTTCTTACTTATGAAGATATTATTAAAACAATCCAATACCTAATCAAAGTTAAATCAGGACATGGTCATATCGATGATAGAGATCACCTTGGAAATAGAAGAATTAGATCAATTGGTGAACTTCTTGCAAATGAATTACATAATGGTCTTGTAAAAATGCAAAAAGCAATTAGAGACAAAATGACTACTTTGAGTGGAAGTCTTGAAGAGCTTATGCCTCATGATTTAATTATGTCAAAAATGATTACATCTACAATTACAGAATTCTTTACAAGTGGTCAACTTTCACAATTTATGGATCAAACAAATCCATTATCTGAAGTTACACACAAAAGAAGACTTTCGGCGCTTGGAGAAGGTGGTCTTGTAAAAGAGAGAGCTGGATTTGAAGTTAGGGACGTACATCCAACACATTATGGAAGAATTTGTCCAGTTGAAACTCCAGAGGGTCAAAACATTGGTCTTATTAATACTCTGTCAACTTACTCTAAAGTAAATGATTTAGGATTTATTGAAACTCCTTACAAGAAGGTTGTAAATGGTTTAGTAACTGATGAAATCGAATATTTTACTGCTACGCAAGAAGAAGGTAAAACAATTGCTCCAGGATCTACACGATTAGATAAATCTGGAAAAATAGCTGATACTCTTATAGAAGGTAGAATTGACGGCGAAATTATGATGGTTGAAAGTTCAAAAGTTGAACTTATTGATATTTCTTCGCAAATGGTTATGGGTGTTGCTGCATCTTTAATTCCATTCCTAGAGCATGATGATGCGAATAGAGCTCTAATGGGTTCAAACATGATGAGACAAGCGGTTCCATTGTTGAAACCACAATCTCCTATTGTTGGAACAGGATTAGAAAAAATTATTGCTAGAGATTCTTGGTCAGTTATTAAAGCTGGTCGTTCTGGAATTGTTGAAAAAGCTGATGCAACTAACATCTACATTAAAGGTGAAGATGAAAATGGTGCGTTTATTGATCAATACTTATTGAGAAAAAATCAAAGAACAAATAATAATACAACATTTGGTCAAAGAAATCTTGTTAAAGAGGGTCAAATTGTTGAGAAAGGCCAAGTTATCGCTGATGGACCATCAATGGATAACGGAGAGCTTGCTATTGGAATTAATGCAACAGTAGCGTTTATGCCATGGAATGGGTATAACTACGAGGATGCTATTGTGCTTTCACAAAGACTTATAAAAGAAGATGCATTTACATCTGTGCATATTTATGAGAAAGAAATTGAAGCTAGAGAACTTAAACATGGAAATGAAGAAATTACTAAAGATTTACCAGGTGTAAAATCTGAGTCTATAGATCATCTTGATGAAAGTGGTATTGTTAAAATAGGTACATACTTAAAGCCAGGAATGATTATGGTTGGTAAAGTTACACCAAAAGGTGAAATCAAACCAACTCCTGAAGAAAGATTACTCAGAGCTATCTTTGGTGAAAAAGCAGGACATGTTATAAATAAATCTATGTATTGTCCAGCATCTATGGAAGGTACTGTTGTTGATATTAAAGTATTTACGAAAAAAGGTTATGAAAAAGACGATAGATCAGTAAAATCTATGGAATTAGAAAAATCTAAATTAGATATTGAACATCACGATAGACTATTAATGTTAGACAGAGAAGAGATTTTAAAAATAAATTCATTATTATCTAAAAATAAAATCGCAAAAGATGTTGAGCTTGGTGATGTTACATTTGCTAAAGGTGATATGGTAACTGAAGAACAACTTCAAAGTATCAATAGATTTGCTATGAAAAAACTTGTTGCTTCTTATGATAATAATATTTCAAAAGAATACAACAACATTAAAGAGCATTTTATTAAAGAAAAAACAAAATTAAGAGAAGCTCATGAAGAGAAAATCAATATTTTAGAACACGATGATATCTTGCCAAGTGGTGTTATTAAACAAGTTAAAGTTTATATTGCAACTAAAAGAAAAATCAAAGTTGGGGATAAAATGGCTGGACGACATGGAAATAAAGGTATCGTATCAAATATTGTACCTGAAGTTGACATGCCTTATTTAGAAGATGGTAGTACTGTTGATGTTGTATTAAATCCACTAGGGGTTCCATCAAGGATGAATATTGGACAAATTCTTGAAGTTCATTTAGGAATTGTTGGTAAAAAATTAGGAACTCAAATACAACAAATGTTTGATGACCAAAAAGATACTTTTATTGCTGACTTAAGAGCTAAAATGATTGAAATCGCTGATGTAGCAAAATTAATGCATGGTAAAGAATTCTTAAATAGTATTACTAATGAAGAACTTATTGATTATGCTAGAGATTGGAGCAAAGGTGTTAAATTTGCAACACAAGTATTTGATGGAGCTAAACAAGAAGAATTTGATAAATTATTCCAATTAGCAAAAATGGATCCAGATGGTAAAACTACACTTTATGATGGTATGACTGGTGAAAAAATGATCGAAAGAGTTAACGTTGGTGTAATGTATATGTTAAAACTACATCACTTAGTTGATGAAAAAGTTCATGCTAGAAGTACTGGACCATATTCATTAGTAACACAACAACCAGTTGGTGGAAAAGCACTATTCGGTGGACAAAGATTTGGAGAGATGGAAGTTTGGGCTCTAGAAGCTTACGGAGCTACAGCAGTTCTTAGAGAAATGCTTACAACTAAATCAGATGACGTTGAAGGTAGAACACTAGCTTACAGAGCTATTTCAAATGGTGAGAATGTGCCTAATTCAGGTATCCCAGAAACATTCTTTGTATTAACAAAAGAGCTTCAAGCACTTGCACTTGACGTAGAAATTTATGAAGAGGTAGAAACAGATGAGTAGTAATTATGTAACATCGTTTGCTGGAGAGCAAAAAATATTGAAATCTATTGAAATAGGCGAATTAGACAAACCAAAAGATTTTTCAGCATTTCAAATTAATCTAGCTAGTCCTGAGAAAATTCTTTCTTGGTCTTCTGGAGAAGTTAAAAAACCTGAAACTATCAACTATAGAACACTAAAACCTGAGAGAGATGGACTTTTTTGTGCAAAAATCTTTGGACCAGTAAAAAATTACGAATGTCTTTGTGGAAAATACAAAAAGATGAGATACAAAGGCGTAGTTTGTGAAAAATGTGGAGTTGAAGTAATAAGCTCAAAAGTAAGAAGACACAGAATGGGACATATTGATCTTGTTGCTCCTGTTGCACATATCTGGATGGTTAGTTCGCTTCCTTCAAGAATAGGAACGCTTCTTGGTGTTAAATTAAAAGATCTTGAAAGAGTACTTTACTATGAAGCATATATTGTTGAAAATCCTGGTGAAGCATACTATGATAGTGACGCATCAAAAAAAGTTTTAAAATATGATATTTTAAATGAAGAACAATATAGACAAATTGAAGAACATTATGACGACACTGGTTTTTCTGCAAAAATGGGTGGACAAGTTGTTTTAAATATGTTAAAAAATCTTGATTTGGTTGACCTTTTAAATAGTCTTAAAGAAGATATTCAAAATACTAAATCAGAAGCTAAAATTAAATCAATTGTAAAAAGATTGAAAGTAGTTGAAAATTTCTTAAATAGTGGAAATAGACCTGAGTGGATGATGCTTACAGTTTTACCTGTACTTCCTCCTGATATTAGACCTCTAGTTGCACTTGACGGCGGTAAATTTGCTGTTTCTGACGTTAATGACCTTTATAGAAGAGTTATCAATAGAAACAACAGACTTAAAAGACTAGTTGAACTTGATGCTCCAGAAATCATTATTAGAAATGAAATGAGAATGCTACAAGAGGCTGTTGATGCACTATTTGATAATGCTAAAACTGCAAATGCAGTTAAAGGTGCAAACAAAAGACCACTTAAATCACTTTCTGAAATTATTAAAGGTAAACAAGGTCGATTTAGACAAAATCTTCTTGGAAAAAGGGTTGACTTCTCTGGTCGATCTGTAATCGTTGTTGGACCTACACTTAGAATGGACCAATGTGGTTTACCTAAAAAAATGGCGTTAGAATTGTTCAAACCGCATCTTATGGCAAAACTTGAAGAAAAAGGATATGCAACTACACTTAAAGCTTCAAAAAGATTGATTGAAAACGAAACAAATGAAGTTTGGGAATGTTTAGCTGAAATTGTTGAAGATTATCCAGTTATGCTAAATAGAGCTCCAACTCTACATAAACTTTCAATTCAAGCATTCCATCCAGTTCTAATTGATGGAAAAGCTATTCAATTGCATCCACTTGTATGTTCAGCATTTAATGCCGACTTTGATGGGGATCAAATGGCTGTACACGTACCTTTAAGTCAAGAAGCAATTGCAGAAGCTAAAATCTTAATGATGTCTTCTATGAATATTCTTCTTCCTGCGTCAGGTAGAGCTTTAGCGGTACCTTCGCAAGATATGATTCTTGGTCTTTATTATATGACTCTTGAAAAAGATGGCGTAAAAGGTGAGCACAAAATATTTACAGACTTAAATGAGGCATTAATGGCTCTTGAGCACAAAAAAGTTGATATTCATGCAAAAATTAGAACAATTCTTGATGGTCATGTTATTACAACAACTGTTGGAAGAATGATTATTAAAAATATCTTACCAGACTTCGTTCCGGTTTCATTCTGGAATAAAATCTTGAAGAAAAAAGATATTGGTGCTCTAGTTGATTATATTTATAAATATGGTGGTTATGCTGTAACTCCAAGATTCCTTGACAATTTAAAAAATCTAGGATTTAAATATGCAACAATGGCAGGTATCTCAATTTCTATTGATGATATTAGAATTCCTGAATCTAAAGAAGGTCTTGTAGCAAGTGCTAAAAAAGAAGTTATTGAGGTTCAAAAACAATTCAACCAAGGTCTTTTAACAGAGCAAGAAAGATACAATAAAATTATTGATATCTGGACTCTTCTAAACAATAAGCTTGGAACAGAAATGATGGATTTAGTTAAAACTGACAAAGATGGATTTAACTCTATTTATATGATGGCAGATTCAGGTGCAAGGGGTTCAGCAGCTCAAATTAGACAGCTAGCTGGTATGAGGGGACTTATGGCTAAGCCAGATGGTTCAATTATTGAAACACCAATTATCTCTAACTTTAGAGAAGGACTAAATGTTCTTGAATACTTTATTTCTACTCATGGTGCTAGAAAAGGACTTGCAGATACAGCTCTTAAAACAGCAAATGCAGGATATTTAACAAGAAAACTTGTAGATATCTCTCAAAATGTAAGAATTTCTATTGAGGATTGTGGAACTCATGAAGGTATTACAATTAGTAGTATTACAGACGGAAATGAACTTGTAGAAACATTAGCTGAAAGAATTACTGGAAGAGTTATTGCAAATGACATAGTTGATCCAATTTCAAATGAAATTTTATTCAGTGAAGGTTCTTTAATTAGTGAAGATGATGCAAAAATAGTAGCTGATGCTGGTGTTAAATCTGTAACAATCAGAACACCTTTAACTTGTAAAGCAGAAAATTCACTTTGTGCTAAATGTTACGGTCTAAATCTTGGGGAACAAAGAAAAGTTAATCCAGGTGAGGCAGTTGGAGTACTAGCTGCTCAATCTATTGGTGAACCAGGAACGCAGTTGACTCTTAGAACATTCCACGTTGGGGGAACAGCAAGTGCTACTCAAGCAGAAAAAGAATTAAAAGCTACTAGTGAAGGATTCTTGAGATACTACAATGTAAAAACATACCTTTCAAAAGAAGGGAAAAATGTAGTTGCTAATAGAAGAAATGCTGCAGTTTTACTTGTTGAGCCAAAAATTAATGCTCCATTTGATGGAAAAATCTCTATCCAAACAACACATGAAGAGATTGTATTGGTTGTAACTGGTGATAAAGAAACTAAAAAATACTATTTAAGAAAAACTGATATTGCAAAACCAAATGAACTTGCAGGTGTTAGTGGTAAAATTGAAGCTAAAATGTATCTTCCATATGTTGATGGTGATACAGTTGAAAGAGGAGAATCAATCGTTGAGATAATTAAAGACGGTTGGAATGTTCCTTCACGAATCCCATATGCATCTGAGTTATTAGTTGCTGACGGTGCTCCTGTAACAACTGAAATCAGAACAAAAGAAGCTGGTACTGTTAAATATTACAAACTTGTTGGTGATTATCTTGAAAGAATTCATGATATGAAAAAAGGTGACGTAATTTATAAAAAAGGATTCTTTGCTGTTATTGTTGATAGTGAAGATAGAGAAGCTGCTAGATTCTACGTATCTAGAGATTCTGTGCTTGAAGTTAATGACAATGATATTGTTAAAAAAGGTGATGTTATTGCAAAACCTGCAACTGAAGAGCATACAATTGTTGCACAATGGGACCCATATGCGAATCCAACAATTGCGGAGATTGATGGTAAAGTTTCATTTGAAGATATCATTCCAGGTTTAACAGTTAGTGAGCAATATGATGAACTTACTGGAACTTCTAAATTGGTTGTAAATGAATATATACCAGCTGCATATAAACCTACAATTATTATTCATGGTAAAAATGAAGAAATTAGAGCATATGTTCTTGAGTCTAAAACTTCTATCAATGTTGCTAATGGTGAAGATATCAAAGTTGCTGATATTATTGGTAAAACACCAAAAGCAGTTGCAAAATCAAGCGATATTACTGGAGGTCTTCCAAGAGTTTCTGAATTATTCGAAGCTAGAAGACCTAAAAATATAGCTGTTTTAGCTGAGTTTGATGGTGTAATCAGTTTTGGAAAACCACTTAGAAATAAACAAAGACTTACTATTACAGATAATGCTGGAAACAAAAGCGAAAATCTAATTGATAAAAATAGAGAAATTCTTGTAAGAGATGGAGAGTTTGTACATGCTGGTGAGCAATTAACAGATGGACAAAAAGCAAGTCATGATATTCTTAAAATTTTAGGTGAAAAAGCTCTAAATGAATTTATAGTTGCTGAAGTTCAAGGTGTTTACCGAGGTCAAGGTGTTAGTATTGCTGATAAACATATTGAGGTTATTTTATCTCAAATGCTTAGACAAGTTAGCATTGTTGATTCTGGAAATACTAAATTTGTTACTGGTGATATGGTTTCAAAAAGAAGATTCAATGAAGAAAATAGTAAAATCATCAAAATTGGCGGAGAACCAGCTATTGCTGAACCTATACTTTTAGGTATTACAAGAGCTGCCGTTACAAGTGATAGTATTATATCTTCTGCATCATTCCAGGAAACTACAAAAGTTTTAACTGAAGCTGCTATTAGTTCGAAAATAGATATGCTAACAGACTTAAAAGAAAATGTTGTAATTGGTAGAACAATACCAGTTGGAACAGGTCTTTATAGAAATAGAAAAATCAATTTTATTCATAATGTGTAGTTAAATAAGGCTCAGGCCTTATTTGCTATTTTCTCATTTAAAAACAATCAATCAGTATTTGTTTTATCTCCACAATCATCTCATTACTAATATTTTCTTTGTTTGAGTACAAATAAAATGGAACCGTATTTAAAATAGATTTTTTTAGTCTTTTCCTTATAGTTGAGATTGCATCGATCTTAATTGGCTTTTCTCCATCAAACAATGTAAAATCTAAGTCTATTTTGAATATTTTGTAATATTACATTTGTATCAAGAACATAAACTTTTTCTTTCATCTTATTTCCTTTTGCTTTAAAAATTGAAATAGTTTAGAATATGATAATCTCTTTTTGATTACATTTTTAATAATTTAATCTAGCTTGGATATAATAAAGAATAAGTCAAACACAACATTAATTAAAAAGAGTCATATGAAAAAAGTAGAATTATTGTCCCCAGCGGGAAATTTAGAAAAATTAAAAATAGCATTTGCGTACGGAGCAGATGCAGTTTATGGAGGAGTGAGTCATTTTTCTTTGCGAATTAGAAGCGGAAAAGAATTTACACTTGAAACATTTAAAGAAGGAATAGACTATGCACATAATCTTGGTAAAAAAGTTTATGTAACGATCAATGGATTTCCTTTCAATTCTCAAATCGAGTTACTTAAAAATCACATAAAAGCAATGAGTGAATTAGGTCCAGATGCTCTAATTGTTGCTACTCCTGGAGTTGTTGGACTTTGCAGAGAAATAGCTCCTCACATTCCAATTCATCTTTCAACTCAAGCAAATGTTATGAATTATCTTGATGCCAAAGTTTATTACGATATGGGCGTTAGAAGAATTATTGCCGCAAGAGAAATTAGTTTAAAAGATGTTGAAGAGATTAAAAAAAGATTACCTGATCTTGAGATAGAAATATTTGTACATGGGAGCATGTGTTTTGCTTATAGTGGAAGATGTCTTGTGAGTGCGGTACAAATGGGTCGAGTTCCTAATCGAGGAAGTTGTGCAAATGATTGCAGATTCGAATACACATTATATGCAGGCAATGAAAATCACGGAACACTCTTTAGATTAGAAGAGCAGCCTGAAATTGGAACATACATTTTTAATGCTAAAGATATGAATCTTGCTTCGCATGTTGATGAGATATTAGAAAGCGGTGCAGTTGATAGTATTAAGATTGAAGGCCGAACCAAATCACCTTATTATGCAGCTATTACAGCTTATACATACAGAATGGCCATAGACGATTCTTATGCTGGTAAATTTGACGCAAAGAAATACCAAGATGAGCTTCGAACTACTAAGAACCGTGGATTTACAGATGCGTATTTAGTTCACAAACCATTTGAGCGACAAGGTACTGAAAATCATGATTACACTATGAGTAAAGGTGCTTTTGAAGTTAGCGGACTTGTTATGGAAGATGGTGAACATTTTCTTTGTAAATACAAAACTTATTTAAATGAGGAAGTTGAAATTTTTGCACCACTTGGCTCAAAAATTGAAACTTGCGATAATGAAATAGGAACAATTTATCAAAAAGAAGATGGAACGTATTTTATAAAATTTAAAAAAATTATTACACAACTTGGAAAAGAATTAGAGTCTGTTCATAGTGGAAATATTAATCCAATTAGACTCCCTGTAAAGCTACCATATCTAACTATCTTTAGAATAGAAACAGAAGATTTCGTAGAGTAGAACAGTATATAAATAAGATCTTGACATTATGAATTTGATGTTAATTAAAGATTTGATAACATAACAAAAATTTAAAAATAGGACCAAAAATGAATTTCGTTTCGATTGTAATGGGAAGTAAAAGTGATTATGAAATAATGAAGAATTGTGCAGACACATTAGAAGAGTTTAGTGTTAAATATGAACTTATAATAAGTTCAGCACATAGATCACCTGAGCGAACAAAAACATATATTAAAGAAGCTGAAGAAAAAGGAGCAAAAGTATTTATTGCTGCTGCAGGAATGGCAGCACATCTAGCTGGTGCACTAGCTGCAGGTACTACAAAACCAGTTATTGGTGTACCAATGAAAGGTGGAGCTATGGATGGTATGGATGCTATGCTTAGTACAGTTCAAATGCCTGCTGGTATGCCTGTTGCAACAGTTGCACTTGGAAAAGCTGGAGCAGTAAATGCCGCTTATCTTGCTATGCAAATTCTTGCTATTACTGATAGAGAATTAGCTATAAAACTAAAAGAGGACAGAATAGTAAAAGAAAAAAAAGTTGTAAATGATTCTAGAGAGATTGAGGTTATCTTATAATTTCAATACCAGACATTATGCTGCTTCAATAAGGGTCAAATTCATAAATTTGCTTTTGCTCCCTTTTGTAGTAAGTGATACAATAACTAACTTATCTCAGCCAAATTTATAGGCACTTTCAATAATCTAACTTTTATCTTGCGCGTTTTCTATATAGTGCAAATCATATTCACATCAGATGATATCGTTACAGCCTCATACCAATTTTTGGATAAGGTTAATGAATCAACAATGGAGATGTATTGACTCTAAATAGTGTTAAAATATCTTATTGGAAGTTAAAAACTATCGTTTTTAACTTCTTCTTTTGATTCATAATACTTTCTGAGCCATCTATCAGCAGGGCTTATTAATCTGTATATTACAGGAACAACAAACAAGGTAAGTATCATTGAGCTTATTAAGCCACCAATGATGGCGATAGCCATAGGTGCTTTGCTTTCACTTCCTAAGCCTGTTGCAAGTGCAAGTGGTAACATGGCAAATACCATAGCAATAGTTGTCATTAGGATTGGTCTAAGTCTTTTTTCTCCTGCTTCAATTAAAGCTTCCTCTGCATCTTTTCCATATTTCATTGCATTGTTTGCAAAATCTACAAGCAAGACAGCATTTTTGCCTACCATACCCATTAACAACATAAATCCTATCATTACAAATAAACTAAATTGTAATCCAGTAATATATAGGGCTAGCATAACACCAATAATACTTAGCGGTAGAGCAACCATTATTATGATTGGTTGAATTAACGATTCATATAAAATAGCTAAAATAATAAACATGAGAATTACACTTAGGCCAATTGCTGCACCAAATGCTTGGCCTGTTTTTACCATTTCTTCAGCAAATCCTGTAAATCTGTAAGTAACACCTTTTGGCATAAGATTATCAATTTCAGCTTTTGTATATGCTACGGCACCACCCAAATCAAGTCCAAATAGATCAGCAAAGACTGTTACTTGTCTTTGTCGATCGAAGTGATTTATTGTTCCAAGTGCATTATTATTAGTGAATTCTACAAGCCCATCTATAAATACAAGATCACCATTTTTTGTTCTAAGTTGTAATTTTTTAACATCATTAAGGCTAACTCTATTTTGATCATTTAGTCTTAAAGTTATATTGTATTGTTTACCATTTTGTTCAAAATATGAAATCTCCATATCACTAGAAAACGCAGTTGAAATCACTTCAGCAATTTGTGATGCAGATATTCCAAGATTATTAGCTCTATCTCTTAAGATCTTAAGTTCAATCTGTGGTTTTGGTTCGTCAAGGTTAGTGTCAATATCAACAAAACCTTTTTTCTTTGCCAGATATTCAGTAAGATTCTTTTTGGCAATCATTAGGTCTTCTAATGAATCAGATTTTAAAATAATTTGATATGGAACAGCTACCCCAGCCCCTTTAATATTTGGTATAGCAGCAGCAGTTATAAACATATCTTTTTTAAATGGTATTAATTGTTGGCGAAAGTTTTGTACAATATTTTCTTGATTAAGCTCTCTTTTGCTTTTTTCAATTAGCTTTACATATATTACTGCTTTATGTTTCTCAAGAAGAGAATTGCTACCAACACTTAAAGTTGTATATTCAACATTTTTATCTTTCTTAATCATATTTTCTACTGATTTAGTTTTTTTAATCATCTCTTCAAGTGAAATATCAGCATTAGCTTTTAAAGCTATTTCAAACTCTCCTTTATCTTCCTTTGGAATAAAATCCATACCAATCTTTGGAAATAAGCTCAATGATCCAATCAGCATTGCAAAAACTACAAAAATGACTATATATTTAAATCTTAACGTTAAGATAAGTAGCTTTTCATAGCCTTTTTCAAGTGATTTAAAAAATGGCTCAGTCATACTGTATATTTTGCTTTCCCCTTTGTTTAGGGTTCTAGCACTTAAGCTTGGAATAAAACTTAAAGCAATCGTATAAGATATAATAATAGCAAATCCTACAGTCATTGCAAAGCTTTCAAAGAATTGCCCAACTATCCCACTCATAAATGAAACAGGTACAAAAACAGCCAAGAGCATTGCAGATATAGCTAGAATAGTAAATGCCATCTCTTTCGTGCCTTCGTAAGCTGCTTCATATTTACCAAGACCTGCTTCCATTTTTTTGTAAATATTTTCAATTACAACAATAGCATCATCAATAATGATTCCAATTGCCAGAGTTAATCCGATTAATGTCATTTTATTTAATTCAAATCCCATATAATCCATTAGAGCAAATGTACCCATAATTGAAGCAGGTATTGACAAGGCTGAAACAAATGTTATTGTTATGTTTCGCAAGAACACAAAAACAATGATTGTTGCTAAAAAAGCACCATACATAAGGTCAAATTCAACACCTCTTAAAGATTCAATAATAAAAGGTGAGCTATCATTTAAGATCTTTACATCATATTTGTTCCCAGCTAATTTTTGCACCTCAGGTATAACATTTTTTACTTTATTTACAATATCGATAGTATTTGTTCCTGAAATCTTTTGAACTTCAAGCATAACACCTTCTGTGCCATTAAGCGATGCATAGCTTGTGGCATCACTTAAGGAATCTACAACAGTTGCTATATCACTTAATTTAATATTGTCTTTTATTTGAATTTGTTTTAGTTCGTCAACACTTAATGCATCCGCTTGAGTTTTTAACACAAGTTCTTTTGTATTTGTGATAAGTTTTCCACCACCAACTTTGATATTTTCTTTTGCAACAGCATTATTTAATTCCGTGATTGTAACACCATACTTGTTTAGAGAATCGATATTTGGGAATATTTTGATTTCTCTATTTTTGTATCCTATGATATTTATAGCACCAACACCACCAAGTTTTTCAATTCTTGGCTTAACTTTTTCATCAGCGAATATCATAAGATTAGCCAAAGTATCATTTTTGGCAGTTAAGAAAACATTCACCACGGACGCCCCACCAATATCAAGTTTGCTAACTAGCGGTGATTTAGCATTTGTAGGTAATCTTACCGCTGAAACCTTATCTCTTACATCATTCGTTGCTTCGTTAATATTCTTTTCAAGAAAGAATTTCACAATTACAACGCTCATTCCATTACTACTAGTTGAAGTAATACTATCTATTCCATCGATTCTAGAAACAGCTTCTTCTAGCTTATCTGTAACCTGAGATTCCATTGTGCTTGATTCAGCTCCAGGATAAGCCGTCTTGATTGTAACTATTGGAAAATCTACATTTGGGAATAGCGCTGATGGCATCGATTTGAAGCTCATATACCCGAAGATTATTAGAGTAATTACATACATCAAAGTTGTAATTGGTCGTTTTAGTGCTAATTTATACATGGTATTTATTCTTTCTAATTTGTTGAATTATTTTTTTTATTTTACTTACTACTTGTTGTTATGTAGCCATTTCCAAAAAGGCCAACTGAAAAACCACCAGCTCTAACTTCGGCCTTCATTTTTCTGTTCGTATTGTTTGCGTATGGATATACTTTTGTAATTTTTGCAGTTCTTGTACGTAAATCACCATCAATAGTAAATTTAAAAACTTGCCCACTTTTGACTGTTTGCCAATATTTTTGATCGAATTCTAAAATAAGTTTTCTCTCGCTTGAACTTTGTATTCTAAATGCGGTTTTTAATTGCGCACCACTTACGGCATCACCTTTATCAATAAGTCTATCAACAATTACTCCATCATAAGGAGCATATAAAACAGTTTTATTGTAAAGTGTTTTTTTGTAAGCAAGATTAGCCTTTGCTTCACTTAATTTTACTTTAGCACTTTCAAGCGCAAGTACATATCTGTCAAATTGAGCTTCATCAATTAAATGTTTTACTTGAACCTGTCTATCGTAATCTTTTAAAGCAAATTTCAAATTAACTTCAGCACTTTCAACAGCAGCTTTAGCAATTGCCAAAGATGCTCCAAGCTCCTCACTGTTTAATTCTGCTAATTTTTGACCTTTCTTTACAACACTTGATGCATCTGCAAATGTGTTTTTTACGATACCACTAGTATCAAAAGCTAGATTCGAACTTTTAGATGCTTCAACATAAAACGTTGCATAAATTTCTTCGCCATTTGCTACTAAAGCTAAACCAAGTAAAAACATAATTATTTTTTTCATTTTAAATCTCCTGTATTGATCATATCTTGTAAATTCTTACCATTATAATAATAATAGATTGCATACGCAGTTTGTAGTTCATTTAATGATATTTCATGCGCAACTATTGCATTCGTTTTTGAAGTTAAAGAATCAAGATATGAAACGTAATCAACAAGTCCAGCATTGTATTTTTCAGTCATGACTTCAAAAGCACTTTTTGCAGCTTTTAAAGCACTTTGAGAACTATTTATTTTTGCTTTACTTGCCATAATTCTTGCAATAGAAATATTATTCTGAATTTTTTGCTCTTCTATTTTGTAGTCAATTTCTTTACTTAATGCCTGAGCTTGAATCATAACCGATTGCTTTTCGCTTTTATTAACACCAAAATCATATAGTTTCATGCTAGCTGTTAGAGTTAAATTATTTTGATTATCAAGTCCAGCTGGATGATTTTCATTAGTTTGACCATAATTAAATTTACTGTAGGTATTTTCGATTTTTAGCTGAGGTAAACTTGCACTATTTATGACTTCAATATTAGATAAAAGTGCATCTCTTTTTGCTTTCATTGATTTAATATTACTATTCTCTTCAAATTTATTCTCTAATATTTCTATAAAAGTTGAATTTTCTATTGAATCTATATTTTTTCCAACTTTGAGTTCTAAGGTTTTAGTTGCTTGAATGATTTGAAACTTGATAGATTCTGTCTCGTAATTATTAGTATCATATGAAGATTGTATTCTATCAATATCATTTTTAGTAGCCAATCTGGCTTCAAAATATTTTTTAATACGATTTAATTGTTCACCAAGTGATTTTCCGGCTTCTTGTTTTGCAAGTAATGAGCCTTTTAGATTTTTTATTAAATAAAAATCCTGAACAACATCAAGATTAAGATTGTCTTTCGTTGCATTATAATTATACAAGCTGGACTTGTAGTCATTTTTGGCACTATTAACAAGTGAAGATTTTTTACCACCATCATAAATGTCATAACTAATTTTTGCATATACACTGTAGATATCACCAGGTTGACCTGTCGGTAATTCTTTAAGATGCTGCATGTTTCCACCAACATCTATTGATGGGTACAATGCATTTTCTTTTGTTTGTATGTCTTGTGCTCTGGAATCTTCTATTAACTTTGATGCCTGCACAAGATTGTTGTTTTTGCCAGCATAATCTAAAATTGTTTTTAAATTATCTCCGCAAACTAAAGCTGGTAGCAATAATAATAAATATTTTTTCATTTTTTAACCCCTATCAGTTTAAATAAAGTATCAAAAAAAGTATTTAATTCCTCTTTTAGATTTTTATTTATATTTGTACATGAATTTGTTATAAAAAATCCATCACCTATAACAAACAAACCATTTGCTAAATTTATTGCTTCTGGAATTAACTCATTTTTCGCTATTCCATCTTCTATAATTTCTCTAAACCAACCAAGATAATTATCAAAACATTTGCTTTGGAATTCTCTCATATCTTGCTGCTGATTTGAAAGGTTTATAGATATAAACTCTTTGTAAAGTTCTCTTAGTTGCATATATTTATCATCATGAAAAAAATTAAAAAATTCTATAATCTTTTCTTTCGCTGTTGGTTTGGAATCAATTCTAATCTTTTTATCTATGTTGTGTTCAAGTATTAAGATATCAATTATCTCAAAAACAATTTCTTCTTTATTTTTGAAATATTCATAAATAGTACCTTTTCCAATTTTCGCTGTTGATGCAACCTCGGATATGGTTAAGTTTTTAATTCCCTTCGTAATAAAAAGATCTTTACACGCAAGCGCAATATCTTTCCTTTTTTGGATTTTATCTACGATTATTGCCATTAAATACCTTATTTTTAAAGTTTTGCCTACATGACTGACTGTCGGTCAATATAAACTTTATTGTATGGCTTATTTACTTATACGATACTGAAGTTATCAGAAGGCAAATATTTACTTTGCTTCCTGATAAAATGTAGAAATTTTAGTTTAGGTAGTTTTCTTTTTTGTCAGTAAAATCTATTTCTGTGCCTATTTTTTTGTATCTATCAAAATAGTATAAAACGAAATTTTTTAAATTCTCATTATTCGGTAAAAAATACTTATTTTCTTTTGTTGCGAAATTATTTAGCCAAATAGTAGCGTCTTGTTTTTTTAGATAATGATTGGCAAGAGATGCATAAGTATTTTTATACCAAGTTTTTAAACTTGACAACTCAGACTCATTTGTTGTGATTTTTAATATACTGGCTTGCTTATCAAATTCTAATACTCCAGTTTGAAAAAGTCCAGTTAAGTGAATCAATCCTTCACAATAGTAAGGTTGAACCTCATCAACTTCCATCCATCCAATAAGTCCAATTGCTCTTTTGATTGTATCGCTTATAACAAATCTTTCTAATGCTATTTCGTCATGTTCATCATCCAAAAAAAATGAAACCAATCCACCAGTTGTAGCTTTAAATTCTTCTATATTTTTAAAATTTCCTGATTTGTTCATTATTGATTCAGTTGTTTCATCACACCATAAGATATGTCCAAATTCATGGCCAATTGTAGTTATGTCATAAACTTTATGCCAATCTTTATCGTTTTTGAATAAGAATTTTCTTTCATTTTTGAGGAATTCATCACCAAAAATCTCTCTTGATAGTTTTAAAAATGGTTTAGCTCTAGTTGTTTGTAAAATCTCATCACTAAAAGCAAAAATCTTTTTACCGCAAGCTTTAGATATTTTCTCATCATTTGGAACAACTTGTGCTGAAAAAAGCCCATTGTATTCTGCTCCAAAAAATAATGCAGGTCTTCCAATATATAATTGTACTTTATCGATACTTTTTTGACAAAAATCGAATATTTCTTTGTGATTTTCTTCTTTATCTATCTCTTTGTATATTTTATGTGACATAGATTTTAATTTTGATGCACGTTTGTTTTCTTCTTGATAAGCTGGGTTTACTAATCTTATGTCCCATTCTAAAGCAACAGCTTTTCTAAAATGATCCTCGTAATACTCTAATGGATGTCCAATTTGAATCGGAGATGTGATATCCATCCAAGCCCTATCGACTTCACTCCAATAATGAACCAATCTGTCAGTTCTTTTTTCGCTAAATGCAGTTATTAGACATTGAATATATTTTATGTATTGCCATTTTTGATCATATACTTGATCTTCTAGTTCTATTAAGTTGTCACTTAATTCTTCTAAAGCATCAATTACTGCTAAAACTTCTTTTTTGAAAGCTTTTATGTAAGCTTCACTTTTGTATTCATTATTCTCGTCTTTTACAAGCATACTGTATGATCGATCAGCCGTAAGTTCATCATGGCCCAAATCAAAAAGATTATTAGCTTCCAAGAATTCCATCACTTTCTCATCAGTTTTCAGCTTATTGATTAGTTCTTTATTTACTCCATTTATAATTAAAGAAGTCCAGCTACTTTGCCAAACAGTCATTTTTAATCCAACATTATAAACACCTTTGAAAATTTCTCTGTAAAAAGGTGTTAAAAGATTTTCTTTATGTATGAATTCTAGGGTTTCATTATGATAATTATTCCAAAAATCACTAACAAAAATATATGCAAGTTCAACAAGAGATATGATTTCACTTTCGCTAAGTTCTCTTTTTTTAAGAACTTGAACAAACGTATCATCTCTTAAGCTAACAAGTCTTGATACTAAAGCAACCCTTAGATCATCACTCATTTCAAGTGACAGTTTTCTAGCAAATTCATCTATTATTGTTAAATTATCAAATTCGTTATTCTCTAAAAATTCATATAGCTTATTAACTTCTTCTTTTCTATTTGTGAGGTTTTGATATACTTTTTGTACATCTTCTAAAAATTTATTTCTCATTATTCATCCCTTGTTTATTGTGAATTAATTCTTCTTGAAATTTATCAATGTTGGCACTTTCTCCCAATACAACAATTGTATCTCCATCATCTATTTTATGGTTTATGCCACGTGAACTAAATATGAATTCTCTACTAATTTCTTTATCTTGAATACCAAGTAATACAAGATTGTATTTTTCTAAAATTTCAATATTTTTTGAATATAAACCATTAAAAAGGCAATTGTTTGAAACCGAAATTTCTTTAATTGTAAATCTACTATTGTTGTGTAATATCTCTTCTAGGAGTTTCATAGAAAGCGGTTTATCTATTTGCCTAAAGATTTTTAAACCAGCTATCTCGTATGGATTAATAGTTCTTGAAGCGCCAGCTAGTTTTAGTTTTTTTGTTTCATTGTCATTGCTTGAAAGAGCAATTATTGGTATATCTTGATTTAGATTTCTAGCGCTAAGGGTTATGAATAAATTCCTATTAAAATCATTATGAAGACAATATAATGCTTTTAGATTTGGATTACATATCCCATGACTTATGAATTCATCATCATCGTAGCACTCTTTGGTTGAAATATTTTCTGTGTATTTGTCTCGTATTGCAAATTTATGAATCCTCGGGTCTGGCTCAATAATGATAAAATTATAAAATTCATTGTGCAAAGCAAGAGATATTTCGCTGGCCAGTTTACTATAACCATATACTATAACTTCAATAGTTTCTATTTGTGGTGTATGCATTATTTATCCTCAAATTTTGTAGGGGATTGCAAATATGATTTAAATGATTTAATTGTTTTTTCGTATCCTATAACAATTAAAAAATCTTTTTCTTCTATGATTGTATCTGCTCTAGCCGGATTGAACTTTAAATTATTTCTATCATCATTATGACTAATCCCAACAAACGTAATATTAAATTTGTTAAACATTATCTCACTTAATGGTTTTCCTATAAATGGTGAGTTTTTAAAAATTTCCAATTCAGTGATACTTGCACCTCTAAAATCTGTCAGCATATCATCTATTGCCTCATAAGCTATCGGACTTTTTAAATAACCCATTGCAACAAGAGATGCAGAATCATTAAGTTGAATAATATCAGTAGCTCCTGCTATTTTTAGTTTATTTTTTGATTTCGAACTATTGCATCTTGATATAATTTCGACGTTAGGATTAATGCTTCTGATTGAAAGAATAATCGATAAATTAACAGTATCATCATTACTTAAAATTACAACCGAACTTATTTTATTCATAATACCAATATTTTGAAGCAAATCTATATTGGAAGGATCATCTTTTATTACATGATAGCCTTTGTCCTCAGCAACTGTACATATTTCAGGATTTTGCTCAATTATCACAACATCATGATTATTCTTTTTTAGATTATCAACTAAAACTCTGCATGTTCTCCCATAACCACAAACTAAAATATATTTTTGAAGACTTATTGCATTAGAAATAGTTTTGTTTTTTTTGATGTAATTTAACTTCTCACCCATCGCGCTTGTAACAATAGCTGTAAAAAAAGCAGCACTCACAAGTCCTGCGATTATTAGTATAAAAACAACAATTCTACCGGCGTCAGAATGTGGAACAATATCACCGTAACCAATTGTTGCAACAGTTACAAACGACCAATATACTGCATCCCAATACGTATGCATGTGACCATTAGATCCGCCACCTTCGTAAACATAAATAACAGTTGCTGAAAACATTACAATAGCAATATATAATACGAGCAATATCGTTAATTCAAGTTTTTTTTCTACAAATATTCTTAAAAATTGGTTTATTGAGTTTGAGTATTGTAGCACCTTGAATAGGCGCAACAATAAAAATACTCTAAGAATTCTTAACGGTCTATAGGATGGTAGTATTGCTAATAAATCAATTATTGATGATGGAGAAATAATATATGACACTTTTCTCTTGATTATTATCTTGATACTTTCTGAGATTTTGTAGTCAATATTTAGATACTGCGATTCTTCGAAATCTCTTATTATTTGTTTATGTGATTCGAAACTAATCGCATATCTTGCAAGCCATTCTAAAATAAAAATAAATACCGCACAATATTCATAATAGATTATTTCGATAGGAATGTGATGTTTGACTTCATAAATAAGTATACCTATTGTACTTATAACAAGAAAAATCATAAAAGCATCAAAGATTTTTTTATTTTTGGAATTATGATTTTCTAATATGTCTGTTAGAAAAGCTCTAAATTTGTGGTGTGTTCTAGAGCCCTCTATTCTGTAAGCTAATCTAACAAGAAAGTCACTCATTTTAAAGATTGTGAGTCATTTCTTTAGAAAGTAAATTTTTCATTGACAAATAACTATTTAATGCACTAATGTAAGCACTAGCGCTTGCAAGCATTGTATCAATACTAAGTCCATGACCTATCATCGGTGGATTTTCATTGCTAAATGTTACACTACATGTTACTTTTGCTAATGCATCTTGACCTTCGCTAACGGCTTTTACTTTATAATCATTTAGTATTCCGTTGTATCCAGTTATTCTATCTATCGTTTTGAAAATTGCATCAATAGTTCCATCTCCAATAGCAGCATCCGTATATTCTTTACCTTCAAATCTTATGCAAACAGCAGAACTAGGAACGCCTGCAGAACAACTCGCAATTTGCAATGAAACCAACTCGTAAGTTACATTCGTAACTAATTTTTCATTTGTTATAATCATTCTAATGTCATCATCTGTAATATCTTTTTTCTTGTCACAAATCGCTTTAAAGCTTTCAAAAGTTTTATTTATCTCTTCATCACTTAAATTATCAATTCCCATTAATGATAATTTATCTTTAAAAGCAGCACGGCCAGAATGTTTCCCTAAAACTATCGAATTATTTTTTTCAATTCCAATATCTTCAGGCTTCATAATCTCATAAGTTTCACTACATTTTAAAACACCATCTTGATGAATTCCGCTTTCGTGAGAAAATGCATTTTTACCAACAATGGCTTTATTTGGCTGAGGTTCTATCCCAGTAATAGTTGCAACTAATTTACTAGCTTTCATAATTTCTTTTGTATTAATGTTTGTATCATAACCATCAAACATATCTTTTCTTGTTTTTAAAATCATTACAATTTCTTCCATAGCAGCATTTCCAGCTCGTTCACCTAATCCATTAATTGTACATTCAACTTGTCTTGCTCCAGCACTAATCCCAGCTAAAGTATTAGCAACAGCTAAGCCTAAATCATTGTGATTGTGCAATGAAATGATTGCTCTATTATTTATGTGTGAATTTAATGTTTTAACCATCTCAAAAATTTCGTTTGGTAATCTATAACCAACAGTATCTGGTAAATTAATAGTTCTTGCACCAGCTTCAATTACAGCATCAATAATTTCTTTCATAAATGGAATTTCACTTCTTCCAGCATCTTCTAAACTGAATTCAACATCATCAACAAAAGTTTTAGCGTAACTCACAGCATTAATAGCTCTTTTGATAACTTCATCTGGAGTCATTTTTAATTTGTATTGCATATGTATAGGACTTGTTGCAATAAAAGTATGAATTCTGCTCATTTTCGCTTTTTCTACAGCTAAACCAGCTTGTTTAATATCGTGATCCAAAGCTCTTGCTAAAGAACATATTCGACTATTTTGTATTACAGATGCAATTTGAGCAATAGCATCAAAATCTCCATGACTAGCCGCAGCAAATCCAGCTTCAATAACATCAACTCTTAATTTTTCTAATTGTTGTGCTATTTGTATTTTTTCACTAGTATTCATTGATGCGCCAGGACTTTGCTCCCCATCTCTTAATGTTGTGTCGAAAATTATTATTTTTTTATCATTTGTTATTATGTTTGACATTTTGTACCCTTTTAGTTACTTGTGTTATTTATGTTTGTATTCAAAATCGGAAAATTTGAGCCGAAAAACTCAAAAATATTAGAAGAGTAGAAGAAGGAGCAGTGAATAGATAGCTATAGTTTTATTATTTTTGTTTTTGAAAGTCTGATTCATCTTGTTGCTCCTTTAATTTTTATTTTATCTTCTTTAGAGCTAGTTCAAAAGAAGATAAATTGTTACTTTTTGTTTAGAGAAAAATATTATCCAATAAAGATTTAATATTGAATTAAACCCTATTTGTAGTTTTGATTATGCTTTGTAGATTAAACCAACTGCTTCAAATGCTTAACTGTAAAAAGTTTAAGATTTTCATTTTTCATAGACTTTAATTCGCTTGAATAGCCACTTTTTGAGAATAGCATTAAAACATCAGGTTTTATTCCAGCTGTTTCACAATCTTGAGTCATTTTAGTAAGTTCACTTTTTTTTACTTTATTATTTGTGTATTTACAATTTCCAACCATAATTTTATTTTGCGTAGTCAAAGCAACTAAATCGAATTCAATATTTTCATCCCAATATTTACCAATTTGTTTTATTTTATCTTCGACAATATGATTTTGTAAAAATACTAGTGACAATTCCTCAAACATAAAGTCACTAAATTCTCCAATTTTGTTTTCATATTTTGTTTGAAATTCTTTAAAATCACCATCTTTTATCCCCTTGTAAATTGGCGAAATAAATGCAAACCAGAATCTCAAGAAAGGTACAGGAAAAAATAATTTTTTTGCAATTTTACTTTCATTTCTTTTTCCAACTATAAAAAATTGAGATGATTCTGATTCTATAATTTGTCTTTCAATAAGATTTTCAATACACTTCATCCCTTCTTCAAAACTAACATGAGCTCTTTTAAATGCTGTTGTCGTTTTACGGTCACCAAGTGCAATTCCTGTTAATATAGCATGCTCAACACTATATCCACCGGTTAGATAATGCACCTCATTTCTGATTTGAGTATATTTTCGTAAGATATGTTCTTCGATCAATGTTTCAATTGGAATTTCAGTGTTAATTTTAATGTCGAAACCACCAAATACAGTAAAGTATTTAATAGCGATTTCCATGTCAGTGATGTTATTTGTAGTACAAAAAGAGCTAAATAGCTCTTTTGTAGATTGATTTAATAAAATAATTTGTTATCCTTTTGTAGTGTGCGAATTATACTGTTTAGAATTCAACGTTAGATGGACTTAATGTTTCTTCTGTTTCTGGAGCACTTGTTTCATTATTGTCGGTACTTGAAGAAGTTGAACTGACTGGAAAATCAAAATGTCGTTTTGTTTCAGGATGAACCTGTATCCAATTTCTATAAAAATAAGCAACAACCGGCGCTGCTCCACGCCCACCAGTTTCACTTACTCTCATCGGTTTATTGTCATCATTTCCAAACCAAACTACAGTTTGAATAGTTGGAGAATATCCGCAGAACCAAGCATCCATATTATTATTTGTAGTACCAGTTTTTCCAGCTATGTCTATTCCGCTAACTGCACTTGTAGTACCAGTTCCATAACCAACAACATCTTTTAAAATAGACGTCATTTTAAGTGCTTGAGCCGGTGAAGTCACATATTGTTCTTTGACAGTAGCTTTCTCGATCAATTTACCTTTTTGTTCTATTTGTTCAACAAGATAAGGAGTTACTTTTTTCCCATTATTTGAGAAGATTGTATACATTTCACTTAATTTGAGAGGCGTAACACCAAAACTTCCAAGTGTTATTGACATATCGTATGGCATTTTTGTGAATCCATAATTTTGTAAATTTTTATAAACATTGTTTAGGCCAAGTTTTGCGACAAGATTAATTGTTGCAAGGTTACTTGAATGGACAAGTGCTTCTCTTAAACTTATAATACCTTTGTATTCATTTTTATAATTCTTTGGTTTCCATTGTTTTACAACATTTTTATCTGTTTTGTATTCAAATGTTTTTTCAATATCTTCCAGTGGGCTTTGAGAATTGTAACCAGCTTCAATAGCAGTTTGATATATAAATGGTTTCACAGCACTTCCTGGTTGTCTAACACTTTGAATTGCTCTATTAAATGATGATTTTGCAAAATCAACTCCACCAGATAAGGCCATAATTCCACCAGTCGCATTGTCTAAAACGATTATTGCACCGTTTAGGGTTTGAGAAGTACTTTTACTTGTGTTAACTTGTTGATCTCTCCCTTTTATACTGTCATATCCAAATTGTAGTGCATCATCAGCAATTTTTTGGGCACCTAAATCAATAGTAAGTTTTATTTTGTAACCACCTGTTCTTATATCAGGGTATTTCGTTTGCAAACCTTCCAGGACAGCGTTTACAACATATGGAGCTTTATTTTGAGTTGTTGATTCATTGTAAACTATAGGAACATAATTAATAGCATCGTTGAATTGTTTTTCATTGATCCATCCTAATGTTTTTAATCTCGTAATAACTTGATTTCCTCTGCTTAGTGAGAATTTAAGATTTTTAGTTGGGTCATAAAAGCTTGGAGCTTTAGGAAGACCAACTAGCATAGCAATCTCTTTAAGATTTAATTGATTTAATTCTTTGTGAAAATAACCCAAAGAGGCTGTTCTTATTCCATAATAGTTATGGCCAAAATAAACATGATTCAAATATCTCTCTAGAATTTCTTCTTTGGTTAGTAATGATTCAATTCTAAAAGCTAAAATAACTTCTTTTAATTTTCTTGTAAATTTTTTATCTCTTGTTAGAAGCATAGTTTTTACAAGTTGTTGAGTTAATGTACTAGCTCCCTCAACAAGTCCCATGTGACGGATATCTTTAATAATTGCACGGTTGATAGCTTCAAGATTTATTCCGCCATGTTCAAAAAAGTCAGTATCTTCGACAGCAACTATTGATTCAATAAGTTGAGCTGGCATCGTTTTAAAAGGCGCATAGTAACGATTTTCTTTTTCAAATACATTTGCTACCAATTTATTATTTTTATCAAATAATTGTGTTGTTAGCTCAGGATTGTAGTCCACAACTTTATTTACATCTATTCTAATTTGATTTAAAACATAAAGTAGCCACATTAAAAAAATAATACCAAGTATCATTCCGAATGTTGTTAGTTTTTTTTGTATTGTTTCTCGCATATTAAACTCTAAACTCCCTGTTTGTAAAATTTGATTCTATAAGATTTTTTGTATAGTTTGTTTTTGGATTTGATAAAACTTCCATTGTTTTTCCGGATTCACATATATTTCCATTTTGTAATATTAGTATATCTTCGCAAATATCTTTTATAGAATTGATATCGTGCGTTACAAATAACATTTTAAATCCAAATTTAGATTGTAGCGACTTCAAGAGGTTTAAAATATTTCTTTTATTCGTTGAATCCAAAGCTGTTGTTGGCTCATCAAGTAACAACAGCTTTGGATTCTTTTCCAAAGATAATGCAATAACTATCCTTTGAAGTTGTCCACCACTTAACTGCATTGGAAATTTATTTAGACTATCAATATCCATATCAACCAATTCTAATAATTCTTTTTGCTTCTGGTGAGAACACAAAAAATGATCTTTGATCTTTGTTAAAGGTGATAATGAAGTAAATGGATTTTGTGGAACATATCCAATGTGTTCAGTTTCACTTCCATTTGTGATAAAATTATTATTAAATAAACTTTCTGCATTTAAATTTGATGGAAGCATTCCAAGTAAAGCTTTTAGTGTAAGTGATTTTCCACTTCCACTTTCACCTATAAGTGCTACAGATGATTTTATATCAAATGCTATATCCAATAAAATATCTTCATTGTTTTTAATTTTTAAAGTATTTACTTTGAATGTATTTTTTTGCATTAAAAAAGTGGTTCATCCATTTCTTTTGGTATTTCTAATCCCATAAGTTTTAAAACTGTTGGCGCTATATTGTTTAATCCGCCATCGTTTATTTTTGTAACATTATCAGCAACTATAAAACAGAAAACATCCCCAACTGTGTGGTTAGTAAGGGTGTGTCCGGCTTCATCCCTCATCATTTCACAATTTCCATGATCGCTTGTTATCAAAAGATTATAGTTTTGTTCTTTGGCTTTTTGAAGTATTAGCCCAAGCTCAGTATCAACGGCTTCAACAGCCTTGATTCCAGCTTCATAAACTCCAGTATGACCAACCATATCACCATTAGCAAAATTTACAACAATAAAATCTTCACCTTTATCCATTCCATCTCTTACAACTAGACCAACTTCAGAAGCTGACATTTGAGGTTGTAAATCATAAGTTGAAACTTTTGGACTTGGCACAAGAGTTCTTGTTTCACCTTCCAATAAATCCTCAACGCCTCCGTTGAAAAAGAAAGTTACGTGAGCGTATTTTTCTGTTTCTGCTGTATGAAGCTGGGATAAGCCACTTCTAGAAATAACTTCTGATAAAGTATTTTTTGGACTTTCTTTTGGAAACATCACGGGAAGCGGCAAGTTTTTATCATATTGTGTCATTGTTGCTATGTTTACTTTAATCTTTTTTTGTTCAAATTCGTCAAAATCAGGATTTGCAAAAGCAGTTGTAAGTTCTCTAGCCCTATCACTTCTAAAGTTTGCAAACAAAACAGCGTCGTTATTTTTTATGCCATTAAAATTACCAAATCTAGCAGGCTCTATAAATTCATCAAAAATATTTTTAGCATATTGATCTTCTATATATTCAGCAGGAGAATAAGATTGAGTTTGTAAATTTTCTTCCATTAACATATCATATGCAAGTTTTATTCTGTCCCAATTATTGTCTCGATCCATTCCATAATATCTTCCACCAAGTGTTGCAATTGAAATATTTTTAGAACATATTTGAGTAATTTGGTTTAAAAACGATGTAGCACTTCTTGGTGAAACATCTCTACCATCTGTTATTAAATGTAAAAAAACATTAGCATTTGGTTTGCTTTCCTCACCAATTTTAGCTAAAGCCAAGATGTGATCAATGTGAGAATGGACTCCACCATCACTTAAAAGTCCAATAATATGAATATCATTTGATTTTAATATCGTTTCTTTTAATATAATATTTTCTTTTAAAGTATCGTTTTTTATTTCAAGATTTACTTTAACTAGATCTTGATAAAGTATTCTCCCGCTCCCAATACTCATATGCCCAACTTCACTATTTCCCATTTGCCCATCTGGAAGACCAACAAATTCACCATAGGTTTTAATTAAACTATTAGGAGCGTGTTCAAATAGCCAATCATAAGTTGGCTTATTTGCATTGCAAAAAGCATTGTAGTCGGATGAGGCATTGTGTCCTATCCCGTCTGTAATCACAAGTAAAGTTTTATGAAACATTTTAAACCTTTTTGAATAATCTTTTTGTATAATTAGTGCTCATTTTACAATAAAGAGGCTTTATAAATTGTTTTACTGGTTTTACAAATTTTTAGATATTAATATCTTGCAATATATTTCGGTTCGTGCTGGCTTCGCTTTTTTTATAGGCTTTTTATTCACAATGTATTTTATGCCAAAATTTATTAAGTGGGCAAAAAAAAGAAAAGCAAGTCAACCAATCTATGAATTCGCTCCAGATACACATAGAATAAAAGTGGGAACACCAACAATGGGTGGAGTTGTTTTTATAGCTGGAACACTTATCGCGACGATACTCACCGCTAAATTAAACAATCCATATGTAGTTGGAGCGCTTATCGCAATAGGTGCTTTTTGTGCCATTGGAATCAAAGATGATATAGCAAAAATTACTGCCAATAAAAATGATTCAGGTTTAACACCTAGAGCAAAAATGCTTCTTCAAATAGTTGCTTCATTTGCTGTTGTTGGTGTTTTGCTATACGCAAATCATTCAACCGCTTTATATATTCCATTTTACAAATTACCTATTTTTGACATGGGACTTTATGCAATAGTTTTTTGGATTTTTGTTATGGTTGCAACAACAAATGCGGTTAATCTGACAGATGGATTAGACGGATTAGCAACAGTCCCATCAATTATTGCATTTTTCTCATTATCTGTAATAGTTTATATTACGGGACATCTTGTGTTTAGCGGATACTTGCTTATGCCACATATCGCTTTAGTTGGTGAATTGTCAGTTGTTGGTGCTGCATTTATTGGGAGCTTGATAGCATTTTTATGGTTTAACTCCCATCCAGCCCAAGTATTTATGGGTGATAGTGGAAGTTTGGCAATTGGTGGTTTTATGGGTTATCTGGCAATTGTCGGAAAAAGTGAAGTGCTTTTGATTGTAATAGGTTTGATTTTTGTTATTGAAGCATTTTCTGTAATTTTACAAGTAGGTAGCTACAAATATCGACAAAAAAGAGTTTTCTTGATGGCCCCAATTCATCATCATTTTGAAAAAAAAGGTTGGCATGAAAATAAAATTATTATTAGATTTTGGATAATTGCGTTTATGGCTAATTTGCTTGCAATTTTGAGTTTAAAAATCAGATAATTTATATATTTAAAATTATGGTTGAAAAGAAAAGACAAGGATAATCGATGAGAATACTAGGAAAAGGTAAAACGGCTCAAGCTATTAAAGAAGTATATGCTGATGCAACTTTGTACGATGATAATGACTGCGAGAGTTTTGATCCAGATAGTGACGAGATTACAGTAGTAAGTCCTGGAATCCCACCATACAATGCTTTAGTAAAAAGCACAAAAAATTTAATCAGTGAATATGATTTATTTTGTCAAGATTCACCATACACTATATGGATAAGTGGAACAAATGGTAAAACTACTACTACGGCAATGATGGAACATATTTTAAAATACAAAAATGCAATTAGTGGTGGAAATATAGGGCTTCCATTGGCAAAAATGGATAGAACAAAAAACATTTGGATTTTAGAAACATCATCATTTACTATGCATTATACAAACAAAGCCAAGCCAAATATTTATGTATTGCTCCCAATAACTGAAGACCACACAAGTTGGCATGGAAGTTTTAGTGAATACGAAAATAGTAAATTGAAAGCTATGGACAATTTAAAAGAAGGCGAAGTCGCAATTATACCTGCAAAATATAAGGATTATCCAACTAATGGATTTAAAATATGTTATGAAAATTCAAATGATTTGGCAAATCATTTTGGAATAGATACATCTAAGATCAATTTTAAAGAACCATTTCTAATGGACGCTTTACTTGCCATGAGTGCAGATAAAATACTTTTTGACAATATTGACTATGAAAGAATTAATAGTTTTGTTCAAGATCCACACAAAATGGAAGAATTTAGAGATTCAAAAAATAGACTTTGGGTGGACGATAGTAAAGCTACAAATTTTGACGCAACACTTCAGGCATTAAATAGATATGAAAAAGAAAAAATCCATATCATTTTAGGCGGAGATGACAAAGGCGTAGATTTAAATCCACTTTTTAAAGAGTTTTATAAGTATGATATAGAAATTTACTCAATAGGCACTAATTGTGATAAGTTGTATGATCTGTCTCAACAATATTTAAATATCTGCCATAAATGTTATTCACTAGAAGAAGCAGTTAAACAAATCGGTGCAAACATGAATATTGACAATGGACTGGAAGTAGCACTTTTATCACCATCAGCTGCTTCACTTGATCAGTTTTCATCATACAAAGAAAGAGGAGAAAAATTTAAAGAATTCGTTTCATCTCTTTAATTTTTTCATACATCTAGATATTTAAAATATTCTTCCCTGCTTATTTCATAAGCCCCAAGGCTTGCTAAATGATCATTATAAACTTGACAATCGATCAGTTTTATTCCATTTTGCTTTGCCTGATTGCACAGATGATAAAAGGCAACTTTTGATGCATCATTAACTTTTGCGAACATACTTTCTCCGCAAAAGATATCACCAATCATTATTCCATATAAGCCGCCAACTAGCTCACCATTTAAATATGTTTCTACACTAAATGCAACTCCTAGATCAAAAAGATTCGTGTAAGCATCTATGAATTCTTCACTTATCCAGCTTTCAGTTTCATGTTTTCGTTTGATATTTGAACAACTACTAATAACTTCCTTGAATCTCTCATTCGATTTTACAGTAAACTTTTTACTATTAATTGTTTTCTGCAAACTTTTTGACACTTTCATTTTTTGTGGATCTAGAACCATCCTTTTTTTCGGGCTAAACCAATGTATATAGTTGTATTCATCAATAAACCACGGAAAAATACCATTTTCATAAGCATTTACAATTCTTTGAGGATGAAAATCTCCACCTAACGCAACCAAATCATTACTCATCATTGATAGTGTTGGAAAGTCAAATTCTTCTATATCTAGTAAATATATTTTTTCTTTGTTGTCTAGTAACTTCATATTTGTATTTTAGTTAATTTCGTTTAAGTAGTAGTTTTATGTTTTAATAAATTTAATAAAATTATCCTATTTGGAACATATTTAGCTTTGTATGAGTATCTTTATGGTAATTTAGATTTATAAATAATGATAATTCAAAAAAAGAGGACTAATTTATGCCAAATGAGATTTTAGATGAAAATACAATACTAGTTAAGGAATATGAAGAAAAATTAGCAATGGCAGTTGCAAATTATAAACAAGCAAGCAAAAAAATGGAATTTGCTTTTGATTCTTATGATGAAGAATGCATCAAAGAAGAGATGGACTCGTTTAAAAATGAAGTTAAATCTTTAAGATCTACAATTAATGAACTTACAGCAAAAGATTCTACTAACATGATTTCACAAAGTAATTAATATGACATTTAAAAAGTTCGAATTTACAACAAAAATTAATGAAGCATTAGAATTAAATAATTACAAAAAACCAACAGCTATTCAAAGTGCAGTGATTCCTTTAGTGCTTGATGGTTCCGATATTATGGCAAAAGCTCAAACTGGTAGCGGAAAAACCGCAAGTTTTGTTTTGCCTATATTGCATAAACTTTCATTAAATATTCAACCAAAAAAATCTAAAATCAAAGTTCTTGTTTTAACTCCAACCAGAGAATTAACTATTCAAGTTGCAGATACTTTTGCACTATTTAGCAAAGATTTTGATCTTAAGCCGAAAATAGTAACAATTATAGGAGGTCAAAATATTGGCGACCAACTTATTGATATACAAAAAGGCTGTGACATTATGGTTGCCACCTCTGGAAGACTTATTGATATTATTGAAAAAAAACAAATCAGCCTATCTTCTTTAGAATATTTTATACTTGATGAAGCTGATAAAATGCTTGATCTTGGTTTTTCTGAAGAACTTGATGAGATACTTAAGGTCTTACCACAAAAAAGAAAAAACTTATTATTTTCAGCAACGTACCCATCAAAAATGGTTTCGATAGCTTCAAAAATAACAAATTCTGCTGTTGAAATTAGTATAGAAACGGAACAGCCTACAGTTGATAATATTATTCAAAGAGCCATTATGGTTAGTAAAGAAAATCGAAGTCCACTTCTTAGATCACTTATATTGGAGAATAAATTTAAAAAAATACTAGTTTTTATGGCCAATAAAAGAGCATGTGATAATATTGCTACAAAATTTAGAAGATATGGTTTTTTGGCAGATTCATTTCATGGAAATCTTACACAAGACGAAAGAATTTATACACTTGACGAATTTAAAACAGAAAAACTAAACGTTCTTTTTTCAACAGATATAGCAAGCAGGGGATTGCATATTGATGATATTGACTGCGTTGTAAATTTTGATTTACCAAGAAGCGCTGATGACTATATACACAGAATTGGACGAACTAGCCGTGCTGGAAAAAGTGGAACTTCAATTTCTTTTATTGATAATGAATCACAAGCACATTTTAAATTAATAGAAAAAAGATGTAATGTGTCATTAAGTAGAGAATCTATACTAGGATTTGAATTAGCAATTCAAGATGTTGTTAAACAAAAAGGACCAGATCCAGTTAAGGGAAAAAGAAAAAGTAAAAAAGACAAATTAAGGGAACAAAAAGATAATTTATAAGTAATATAGTAAACTAGATATTATTTTAGAATCACTAAGAATCGAGTGATTGAGATAATTCTGAAAGTTTTTCTCTTGTAGCTTCAAGTGATAATTTTACACTATCTCCAAATTCCTTATTGTTTATAATTATTCCTATTTGGTTAAGTAGGTATTCTGTTTTTGATAAATCAGTATATGATGACTCAATGGTTATTTGCTCGAGTTTTTCATAGTTTATAAATTCAGCCTCATTAATGACAAGATTAACGGCATCACTATAGGCTTTTACAAGACCACCAGTTCCAAGCATGGTTCCGCCAAAGTATCTCACAACTATAACGGCACTATTTATTATTTCTGCTCCATTTAAAACTTTTAGAGTAGGTCTTCCACTTGTTCCTTTTGGTTCACCATCATCACTACTATTTTCAATTATTTGATCAAAGTCATTTAGAAATCTATATGCATAAACAAAATGTCTAGCTTTTGGATGTTCGATTTTGAGTCTTTCCATAACAGAATTAAATTCTTGATGCGGACAAAGATAAGCTATAAATTTTGATTTTTTTATCTCAATAATCGAGTTAAACTCACTTTTTACAAACTTCAAATATAATGCCTCCATGAGATTAGATATACACTTAACAACCAACCCAAAAGTACAAAGTCGTAATAAAGCAAGTGAGCTTATTAGAAATAAAAAAGTCAAAGTTGATGGGGTTATTATAACCAAAACATCATTTGATTATATGGATGGTATGGAAATAGAAATCCTAGAAGAAGAATTTTTTGTAAGTCGCGCAGCATATAAATTAAAATATTTCTTATTTGAAATTGATGTTGAACTAAAAGACAAAGAAGCTCTTGACATAGGAAGCAGTACTGGTGGATTTACACAAATATTATTAAACAACGATATTAAATCAGTAGATTGTGTTGATGTTGGAACAAATCAACTTCATGAAACGATCAAAGATGACAAAAGAATTACTGTTTTTGAGCAAACAGATATTAGAGAATTTAATCCAAATAAAACTTATGATGTTGTTACTTGTGATGTCTCTTTTATAAGTATTTTAAACATTCTTAAAGATATTGATAGACTCGCTAGAAAAGATATTATTATCCTTTTTAAACCACAATATGAAGTTGGCCAAAGCGTTAAAAGAAATAGTCATGGGGTGGTTCAAGACAATCTTGCAATAAGAGTTGTTCGAGATCGATTTATAAGTGAAGCATTTATTTTGGGATGGAACTTTATACACTCAAATGAAAGTAAAGTAGCTGGTAAAGAGGGAAATATTGAAGAGTTGTTTTACTTTAAAAAGTAGTATTACAAGTATTGCAATCGGTGGTTTTGATGGGATGCATTTAGCCCATCAAGAACTTTTTAGTAGACTTGATACTAATGGCGCAATTTTAGTAATTGAGACCGGATATGCAAATCTTACTCCTGAAAATCATCGTGAAAAATATGCAAACTTTCCATTTTATTATTATTCTTTAGAGAATATCAAACATTTATCACCAAAAGAATTTGTAGAGCTTCTAAAAGAAGAATATCCAAAATTAAGCAAAATAATTATTGGATTTGATTTTAAATTTGGCTCAAATGCTAGTGGATCTATTGGTGATTTGAAATCACTTTTTGATGGCGAAATAGAGATTGTTGATGAATTCTTTTATGAGGACATTGCAGTTCACTCTAGAGTCATTAGAGAGCTATTATTGTGCGGAGATATTAAAAAAGCAAATCAATTATTGGGTCGTAATTACGAAATTTATGGACATCACATTGATGGTCAAGGTCTTGGAAAGAAACAGTTTGTACCAACAATCAATGTTAGATGTAATGACTTTTTGACTCCAAAAGAAGGCATTTATTCATCATTTACTATTGTAGATAATGTAAAATATTTAAGTGTTACATTTATTGGAAATAGACTTTCAACAGATGGCCACTTTGCTATTGAAACACACTTAATAAATAAAACTTTAAATGAAATACATTCCCCAATCATAATTGAATTTACCGATAAGATTCGAGATAATAAAAAATACGATGATCTTGTAGAACTTAAAAAACAAATCCTATTAGATATTGATACAGTTTTAAAACAAAACTAGTTTTGTTTTTCTATCAAATCCAAACTAAAATAGCCGTCAATAAGTCTTATTTTGCTATAATCTTAACCATTTTGTAAAACAAAATTAAGGATAAAATTTGAACGAATATTACTATGAATTAAAAATTACACCAAATAAATATTATGAATTGTATTTAGATTTGATTATGAGCCTAACTGAAGATGCTTTGGAAGAGCTTGATGAGACAATAATTATTAGAAGCGAAGATGAGCTTGATGAGGTTGAGGCTGGTGTTGTTTACTTTACGCAAGAGTTACAAAACTCTCTTGATAAAGAAATATCATGCACAACAACACTTGAAAAAATTGAAAATGAAAATTGGATTCAAAAATACAAAGATAGTATTGAACCAGTTGTTTGCGGAAAATTCTATATTCATCCGAGTTGGTATGAGCCAAAAGAAGATAAGTTAAATATTTTGATTGATCCTGCATTGGCTTTTGGAAGCGGACATCATGAAACTACAAGTAGTTGCCTTGATGCTATTAGTACTTACGTGGAAAATGGGAATAGCCTGATAGATGTTGGAGCTGGAAGTGGAATTCTTTCAATAGCAGCTTCTAAACTTGGAGCTGTTTGTGATATTTGTGATACTGATCCACAAGCTACAGAAAATGCTGTTATTAACTTTGTATCAAATGGAGTTACCCCAAAAAATGTTTGGACGGGAAGTGCTGTATTGTCTAAAGAAAAATATGATTTTGTTGTAGCAAATATTGTTGCGGATGTTTTAATAATGATAAATAAAGACTTAAAAAAAGTTTTAAAAGATGATGGTATTTTAATACTTTCAGGAATACTTGAAAACTATGAAGATAAAGTACTTAAAAAATTTGAAGAGTTTGAGATTTTAGAAAGAATAGCAAAAAATGAATGGCGAACATTTGTTTTAAGAAGGAAAAATTAATGAGTAATCAGAATAGCAATAATAGTCAAAATAATAACAATAACAATGGTAATAACAACAATGGATTTTTTAATAATCCAATTTTAATGTTCGTTGTGTTTTCAATTGTTTCAATCATGGCTTTTAAAACACTATTTCCGCAAGATGATATGAATGCGAATTCAAACGGCTCAGTATATGGTCAGCAAACAAAAACAGTCTCATATTCTGATTTAAAAACATTGATCAATAATGGTTCTATTGAGTACGTTGGCATTGGTCAAACAACAATTAAAGCAAAAGGCAAAGTTACAAATGGCGAGCAAATTAGCTATAAAGTTCAAAGAGTTGTACCGGATGAAACTCTAGTTAAAACACTTGAAGAAAAAAAGATTGCTTATGGAGCTTTTAGTGAAGAAAATTTAATTAGTGATATGTTATTCGGTTGGGTTTTACCAATACTAATCTTTTTCTTGATATGGTCATTTTTGGCAAAAAGAATGGCTAAGTCTATGGGTGGTGGAATCCTTGGAATGGGTGGAAGCAAGAAAATGATAAACAGCGAGAAACCAAATGTCAAATTTGAAGATATGGCTGGAAACAAAGAAGCAAAAGAAGAAGTTAAAGAGATAGTAGACTTTCTAAAAAATCCTGATCGTTATGTAAGTCTTGGAGCTCAAATTCCAAAAGGTGTATTGCTAGTTGGACCTCCGGGAACTGGAAAAACTCTATTAGCAAAAGCAGTTGCAGGTGAAGCAGATGTTGAATTTTTGAGTGTAACTGGTTCAAGCTTTATTGAGATGTTTGTTGGTGTTGGAGCTAGTCGTGTAAGAGATTTATTTGAGCAAGCAAAAAAAGTTGCACCGGCTATTATTTTTATTGATGAGATTGACGCTATTGGAAAAAGCAGAGCTAGTGGCGGAATTGGCGGTAATGACGAGAGAGAGCAAACTCTAAATCAATTATTAGCAGAAATGGACGGATTCAATAGTGCTGGTGCTCCTGTAATAGTTCTTGCAGCAACAAATAGACCAGAAATTTTAGATCCAGCACTTTTAAGACCAGGAAGATTTGATAGACAAGTTTTAGTTGATAAGCCAGATTTAGAAGGAAGAATCGAGATTCTTAATGTTCATATCAAAGGCGTTAAAGTTGCAAAAGGTGTTGATTTAAGAGAGATTGCTGTTATGACGGCTGGTTTGGCTGGAGCTGATTTGGCTAATATCATAAATGAAGCTGCACTTTTGGCTGGTCGCGCAAACAAACTTGAAGTTGAACCTGCTAATTTCAAAGAAGCCGTTGAGAGACAAATTGCCGGACTTGAGAAAAAAAGTAGACGAATATCTCCAAAAGAAAGAGAAATTGTTGCTTATCATGAGTCAGGACATGCTGTTATGGCAGAAGTTACTAAAGGTGCTAAAAAAGTAAATAAAGTATCAATTGTGCCAAGAGGATTGGCTGCACTAGGATACACTTTGAATACTCCTCAAGAAAATAAATATCTTATGCAAAAGCATGAGTTAATAGCTGAAGTTGACGTTCTTTTAGGTGGTCGTGCTGCAGAGCAAGTATTTATTGGTGAAATAAGTACAGGTGCAGGAAATGATTTGGAAAGGGCTACTGAAATTATTAAAGCAATGGCTAGTGTTTATGGAATGAGTGAAGTTGCTGGCCTAATGGTACTTTCAAGACAGTCAAATCAATTTCTAGGCGGTGGTCAAACAAGTAAAGATTATAGTGATAAGTTGGCTGAGAATCTTGATGATCACATCAAAAATACGCTAAATGAACGATATCAACATGTAGTTGCAACACTTACTGAATATAAAGAAGCAGTGGAAGTTATGACACATGAATTGCTTGAAATAGAAGTTATTTCTGGCGCTAGAGTACAAGAAATTATAAAAGCTAGCGGAAAAACCATTTACGAAGGGGGAGATTTACATCAAGATGCAATGGAATAACTATAAACAATTTATTTTAAAAGAGGGATATTTAAATATAGCTAAGGCTTTATTGATAGCTCTTGGATTTCTTTTTTTAGGTTTCATCCTTTTTGCAAAGCTAGCATTTCTTGCAGCTATAGCTTTGCTATGGATTTACAGAAATAATCTTTCAATAACTAACAATCCTTTAAATTTGGATAACACTATATACTCTCCAATTGATGGAAAAATTGCTGGAATTGACCATTTCGATGATACTACTAAAGTTTACATTGATGTTAGTTTGCTTGATAATCATATCTTACGAGCCCCAATAAAAAGTAAGATGGAAATTATTGACTTTACAAATGGAATCAATCTTTCAAGCTGGACATTTAAAAGTAAATTTTTAAACAATAAAGCAATTTTGTCATTTATAGATGATTCGAATGAAATAACTAAATTAACTGCAATTAGTGGTGTTTGTGCGACTAGAGTTGTTCTTAATAGTTTTTTGACCAATGTACACACAAGAGAAAATATAGGTATATTTATACAAGGAACAATAATTTTGGAACTACCAAAAACATATGAATTAAAAATAAAAATTGGAGAGAAAGTCTCTGGTGGTATATCTGTAATTGCAGGAAAAATAGAGTCAACTATTGAATAATAATTTTGAAACATTAACAAATATAAATCCAGATCTTTTATCGACTATTTTAAAATTTGGATTTCCTTCGATGACTGAAATCCAAGCAAAAACACTTCCCTCTACTCTTCTTGGAAATGACATGATAGCTAAGGCTAAAACCGGAAGTGGAAAAACTTTAGCTTTTGGAATACCAATTTTAAACAAATTAAATACAGCAAATTTTGCTATACAAACTATTATTTTGGCACCAACAAGAGAGTTGGCAAACCAAATCAGTGATGAGTTAAAATTATTAGCAAAATTCAAACACAATATTAAAATTCTTACACTCTGTGGCGGTGTTCCTTATGGACCTCAGGTGCACTCATTAAGTCATAGAGCACACATTATCGTAGGTACTCCTGGAAGAATATTGAAGCATTTAAAAGAAGATAACTTTAGTCCAAACCAGATAAATACTTTGGTGCTTGATGAAGCTGATAGAATGCTTGATATGGGATTCTTCGAAGATATTAATTTAATTATTGATTATCTTCCAAAAGAAAGACAAACTATGCTTTTTTCAGCAACGTATCCACCAAATATTGAGAAATTATCTAGAAATATTATGATAAATCCAGTTATTGTTGAGGCTCAGTCTGTTCATGAGGAAGAAAAAATATCTCAAGTATTTTACAAAAGTGATATTGAACATAAAAAAGAAAATCTTTTAAAAATACTAGATTTTTATCAGCCAAATTCCGCAATTATATTTTGTAATATGAAAATAGATTGTGATAATTTAGCTATCGAATTAGAAAAATATGACATTTTTGCTTTAGTTTTACATAGTGATTTGGAGCAAAAAGATAGGGATGAAACAATTACTTTGTTCTCAAATAAGAGCTATAAAATACTAATCGCAACTGATGTTGCTTCAAGAGGTCTTGACATTGATGATGTTGAGCTAGTTTTAAATTATAGTCTACCTAAAGATTTGGAAGTTTACACGCACAGAATAGGTCGAACAGCAAGAGCTGGGAAAACTGGACATGCTGTTTCATTTGTAGAAAATAGTGATATCAGTATTTTTGAAGATCTTACATATGATACTCACAATACACTTGAAAACGTAGATTTTAAAGAGTCAACACAATATGATGATACTCCACTTTTTAAAACTATCTTTATAAATGGTGGAAAGAAACAAAAATTAAGTCGTGGTGATATTTTAGGAGCATTAACTGCTGGATTAGGTTTTGATAAAAATCAAATAGGAAAGATTGATATTAAAGATAATTGTTCATATGTTGCACTTGACCCAAAAATAGCGAAAAGAGTTCGAGATGGACTTGAAACGAATAAAATAAAAGGCAGATTGTATAGAGTTTATTTAAAATAAACAATTTATACATGAGAGATTTTAGCTTGCTGCTAAAATCTCTAAACCATTTTTAACTTCAATAATTTTTTTGCTTATATCGACACTCAGAACATAATTGTCATTATAAGGAAGTAAGAAATTTTTTGCAGTTTTTACATCTTTTTTTAACAATTCCGCATCTGTATCGATGTACATATAATCATCAGTTGGAAATCTACTAACTTCTGTAACAATTCCAAGAGCAATACCATTTTCAACTATACTGCATCCTTCAATATCAAACCAAAAGTATTGCTTATCTTTTAATTTACAATTTTGTAAAGTAGTTTCTGGAGATGCAAATAATAATGAATTGATAAATATTTTAGTATCTTCAATTGTGTCAATACCTACAAATTTAACAGTATCGTATGCTTGGTTGATTGTTTCTATCGTTAGAGTTTTGTTTTTGTTTGTTGTAAAACTTACACCTTTTTTGAATTGTTCCGGAAAATCAGAGTCTATATATACTCTCATTTGACCTTTTAATCCAACACTTTTACCCAATTTTGCAACATAAATTTTTTCCATAAAAAAAGGCTAATTTCTTAGCCCCTCCATTTTAAAAGTTCATACAATAATCAAATAATTTTGATTTCATATGAATTTCTATAAGCTTATTTCTAAGCTTTTAATACTTGAATTTTATAAGATTTACCATCTTTTGCTTTGCAACCATTTATAATAGTTTTTAAAGCATTAATCATATTTCCACTTTTTCCAATAAGTTTTCCTAAGTCTTCCTCATCACAATAGATAAAGATCTCGTAAAAATTATCACCAATCTCTTCAACTGAAACATCAATAGATTCAGGATGAGAGACTATAAGTTGACTATATGATTTTATAAAATCCACAACCATGATAACAACTATTTTGTAGCTGTAAGTTTTGCAACTTTTTCGCTCATTTTAGCACCAACACTTAACCAATAATCTAATCTTTCTTGGTCAAATTTTAATACTTTTGGCTCAACGATTGGATTAAAATATCCAATTGATTCGATCCAACCACTATCTCTTCTTTTTCTACTATCTGTAACTACCATTCTGTAAAAAGGTTTTTTGTTTCTTCCCATTCTTGTAAGTCTAATAACTGTCATTGTTTGTCCTTTTGTTTTTTGTTTTGTTAACTTTGATGAAGCCCCTGCAATGAAGCAGTTGTCTCATTGTGTTAAGTGCTAAAGAGAAAAAATTCACCTTAGCACTTAACACTCAAATTGTATTATCTTGGAATCTGCGCCTGACTACTGTTCATTTGAGCCATCATTCTTTGCATATCTTTCATTCCACCTTTGCTTGACATTTTCTTAGCCATTTTAGATGCATTATGGAATTGTTTCAATATTTTATTTACTTGAATTTCGCTAAGTCCAGAACCTGTTGAAAGTCTCTTTTTTCTGCTTATGTTAAGTAAGTCAGGATTTTCTCTTTCTTTTTGAGTCATTGAACCTATCAGTGCCTTTATCCTTTTTAATTCAACTGAATTATCGAAGTCCATATCTTTTAGTTGTCCAGCCATTCCACCCATACCTGGAATCATTCCTATGATTGATTTCATACTTCCAAGTTTTTTTATCATCTCAAGTTGCTCAAGAAAATCATTAAAGTTAAATTCACCCTTTTTGATTTTTTTAGTAACTTCTTTAGCTTTTTTATCATCAATTAAAAGTGATGTTTTTTCTGCAAGTCCTTCAATATCACCAGCACCCATAAGTCTTGAAACGATTCTATCTGGAATAAATACTTCCAGATTTTCCATTTTTTCACCAACACCTACAAATCTTAATGGAACTTTTGTTTGGTGTGACAGAGATATCGCAACCCCACCTTTTGTATCACCATCAAATTTAGTAAGAATTACACCATCAATTCCAATTTTTTCTTGAAATGTGATGGCAGTTTTTGTAGCATCATGACCAGTCATCGAATCTGCTACATAAAAAATTTCACTCGGATTTATTGCATCCTTGATATTTTTTAATTGATTCATTAGGTCTTCATCGATTGCAAGTCGTCCAGCCGTATCAACTAAAAGAACATCATAAAGCCCATCAATTGCTTTTTGTTTTGCTTTTTGTACAATTTTTACCGGATCAGTTTCATTATCATCAAAGAAAACCTCAACATCAATTTGAGCACCAATTTGTTTTAATTGTTCAACTGCTGCAAGTCTTTGTAAATCGGCTGCCGCAATTAAAACTTTTTTATTTCTTTGTTTTAAATAATTTGCCAATTTTCCAGTTGTAGTAGTTTTTCCACTACCTTGAAGACCTGTCATTAAAATAGTTGTAAGTGGTGAATTTGAGCTGTAAACGAAACCTTGATTTCCTTTTACAACTAAAATCTCAGATAAGCTTTCTCGTAAAGCTTTTAGGAAACTATCTTGACCAATACCATTTTGTTTTGTTTTGAGTTCAATTTTTTCCAACAACTCTTTCGTTGTTTTGTGATGAACATCATATTTTAAAAATGATTTTTTTAGTTCTCCAATTGCATTTGATAAAGCTTTTCCATCATCTTGATATCTTATTTTTCCAATAACAGATTTGAATGAACTCGTTAATAAATCAAACACATTTTTCCCCTAAATTTTATAATTTTTAAATAATTTGTGAGATAATATAGAAATATTAATTAATTAAAGCTTAAACGTTAATCACTATACAAGAGAAGAAATGGCTTAAATACGGGATTTGTTAATCTTTTAGATACATATTTATTAAGCTAAATATAAGTTAAAAATATCGTGAAAATATGTATCAAAAAGCGATTTTTTTTGGTAATATTCCAGAATGAAATCAAGCTTCAAAGAACAACTAAATCAGATACTAAATTGTGATTTAAAAATGACTTTTCCAACTGCAAGAAGTATGAAACGAAAACTATATTTTTTCGTAGGTCCTACTAATAGTGGTAAAACATATAGCGCAATGCAAGAGCTTATTAAAGCCGATTGTGGAATATATTTAGCACCGCTAAGATTACTTGCACTTGAAAATTATGAATTTTTAAAAGAGAACAATATTAATTCAAGCCTAATAACTGGCGAGGAAGAGATATTTAATGAGGATTCAACACACATTTGTAGCACTATTGAAATGATAAATTTTGAGTTACAAACCGATGTTTGTGTTATTGATGAGATTCAAATGCTTGAAGATAGTGACAGAGGATGGGCTTGGGTAAATGCTATTTTGGGTAGTCCTGCTAGTAAAGTTATTATGACAGGAAGTGTTAATGCCCTTGATGCTTTGAAGCAAATTGCTGAATATTTAGGCGAAGAACTTGAAGTTGTAAAATTTAAAAGAATAAATCCTTTGGAAGTTCTAGCTCAGCCAATACCATTTAGAGAGTTGTCAAAAGGTACAGCTTTGATAGCTTTTAGTAGAAGAGATGTTTTGGATATGAAATCAAAACTTTCAAAGTACTTCAAAGTTTCAGTACTGTATGGAAATCTGAGTCCAGAAGTTAGAAAAGAAGAAGCCAAAAGATTTAGAGATGGACAAACTGATATTCTTATAGCAACTGATGCTATTGCTATGGGATTAAATTTACCAATTAAAATTATCCTTTTTACAACTGATACGAAGTTTGATGGTGTTAGTAGTAGGAAGCTCACTCCAAATGAAGTTATTCAGATAAGTGGTCGTGCAGGAAGATATGGTCATCATGAAGTAGGATATGTTGGCGCAACCAACAAAAATGTCTTAAAGCATATTGATGAGATGTTTCATTCTCCATTAAGAACGATAAAGCCACCCTTTAAGGTTAAAGCTACTTTGGAGCAAATTTCAGCTTTTGCTTCACACTTAGGAACTAAAGATTTAACAAAGATTTTGTACTTTTTTTCTAAAAATATGAAATTTACTGGTCCATTTGTGGCAACAAATATAAGCAATATGATAGAATTAGCACAAATAGTTGATGGAAAAATTGCTTTAAAACTTGAAGATAAGTATCTTTTGGCTCAAGCACCAACAAATACCAAATCTCCACTATTAAAAGATGCCTATTTTTCGTATGTAAACGCTGTAATCAGTAAGAAGCCATGTGATTATAGACTTAGCATTAATATTAAAACTTTGGCAAAAACAGAGCTAGATCTTTTAAAAGCCGAAGATGAAGTTAAAAAGATTTCACTTTATCTTTGGCTTTCTTATAAACTGCCAGAGATTTTTTATGATATTGAGAATGCTACAAAGCACAGAATATTAGTGAATCAATATTGTGAAGATTCGTTGAAGTTAAATTTAAAGAATTTAGTTCCAAATAGACAAAATTTTAGAAAAGATAACAGAGATGGAAGAGATCATAGGGATGATAAAGAAAATAGAGGCAGAAGAGATTCTAAAGATAGAAAAAACTTTAGAACAAACAAGCCAGGTGGCCAAAAGGAATCTTTTGTTAAAAAAGAAAAAACAGATGATGCTTCTAGACCACCTAGGAAGTTTCATAAAGATACAAAACCACAGATAGAAAAAAGACAAGAAGTTAAAAAACATAAAATTCAAAAAAAGGAAACCTATGAATAGGAAGAAGGTTTTAGTAGGCTTTATTATTATTTTCATTGCAGTAGTAGCTGTATGGCCAGCTATTATTTCGACATTTGTTGTAAAACCAAAAGTAGAAGCTAAAAAGAAATTGTATGATACTTACGGTATGGAGCTTGTTGTTGCTAGCAAAGAAGGGTATTTTAATTCAAAAAGCCAATTTACATTAACAGTAAAAGATAAAGAAAAGTTTTTAACATTTTTAAGCAAATCTATCAAAGTTGACAAGCTTATTTTAGAAGATATTTTCCAAACAGATCAAGATATTGTTGGACTTCAATTTGGTGGAGATATTGGCACTAAAGTGTGGCAACCTATAAATATAAATGTTCATATGTCAACTAAAAATTTCCCTATAAATCAAACAAAATTATTGATCTATAAAGAATTTGTAAAAACGATAGGCGCAACATTTATTTTTGGATTGAATGACAAACTAAAAGAAGTGGTTTTAGATGATATTAATTTGAAAAACAATCAATTAGGTTTAAATTTAATCCTGTCGTTTGTTAAACCTATTTTAAAACTTGATGATACAAATCAACTTTCTTTTGAAAAATATATGATTACAAATAAACAATTTGATAAAACGATTGGTCTTGTTTCTAATAATCCAGAATACAATTTCCAATACAAAAATGATTATAATTTTAAATTTACATCAAAAGCTGATGATTTTCTTTATTACACAAACTATGGCTTAAAGGATGCAGAATCTTATACTATTTATTTGGCTCAACAAATTAACAATGATGCTAAAGAATGTGAAAATATAAGATGTATTAAAGAAGTAGCTGATGAAATTTTATCTGAAGAACAACATATTGATAGATTTGAGATATTCTTGGATTCAAGAATAGTTGATGGAATAAAATACAACAATCCATCTGGTGATCTATCTGAAATAAGACAAAAAGACGAGTCTAGAAATATAGAATACAGAATAACTTTTGCAAAAGATAAATTTGTATTACCAAATAGTGAAATAAAAGCTGGTAAAAATAGTTCAAATATGGAGATGATTTCTGGTAAAACAGCGCTATCTTTAAAAACAGGAACACAAATTAATGATTTAAATATCAAGCGAAGCGATTTCTCATTATCTGCAAAATTAGCAAGAGTTGAAGCACAATTAAATAATGTAAAGCTTGTTCCAATAAAATATTTGATGAGCAATGCTGATCAGCTTTCTTCATGGGAAGATGAAGGATATTCGCCTCTTATTAAACATGTTATAGAAGTTGCAAATTTTGGTGGTGAAATGAAATATGGAATGGTTTTTAATGATTTACAATTCTCTAAACTAGGGTTTAATGTAAAAGATTTAAAAATCGATGCAAACTTTATTTTGGAAAAAAATAACTACAATATTTTAAATACACCAGATGAATTGCTTAAATATATCACTGTTGGTATAAATGTGAAGATGGATAAAGAGTCATTTGAAAAGTATTTAAAACATTCATACAATGAATACAAAAATCTTGAAAAAGTAGCAAAATATGATGGTGATTCGGTTATAGTGAATTTTAAATTCAATCTAAAAGATGATACAGTTTTAGCAAACGGTAAAAAATTAATTAAATAATAAGGGGTAGATTTGAGAGCATTAATTAGTGTAAGTGATAAGAGTGGAGTTGTAAATTTTTCGAAAGAACTAGTTGCTTTAGGATATGAAATAATATCGACAGGCGGAACATATAAAGCGTTGCAAGAAGCAGGTATTAAAGTAATTGAAGCAAATGAAGTAACAAAATTTCCAGAATGTTTTGAGGGTAGAGTTAAAACATTAAATCCATATATTCATGGTGGGATTCTTCACAGAAGAGATAAACAATCACATCTTGATGAAGCTAAAGCACTTGGTGTTGAAGGGATTGATTTAGTTTGCGTAAATCTTTATCCATTTAAAGCAACGATTGAAAAAACAAATGATTTTGAAGAAATTATTGAAAATATAGATATTGGTGGACCTGCTATGGTAAGATCTGCTGCAAAAAACTTTGACAGTGTTATTATTGTTACTGATGTAGTTGACTATGATCTTGTTTTAAATAATTTAAAAAATAATACAAATACTCTTGAGTTTAGAAGAGATATGATGATCAAGGCTTATGAGCATACAGCATCTTATGATAGTATGATTGCAAACTATATGAATAAAAGATTCAATAATGGTTTTGGAGATAAACAATTCATTGTTGGAAATAAAGTATTTGATACTAGATATGGAGAAAATCCTCATCAAAAAGGTGCTTTATATGAATTTGATAAACACTTTACAAATAAATTTAAAGTTATCAAAGGTGAGCCAAGCTTCAATAATATGGGAGATATTTCAGGTGCAGCTAAAATAGCTTCAGCATTTGGAGATGATAACGCTGTAGCTATTGTTAAACATGGAAATCCTTGCGGTTTTGCTATCAAAGATAATCTTCTTGATAGTTATGTAGAAGCTTTAAAATGTGATCCTGTAAGTGCTTTTGGTGGAGTTGTTGCGGTTAATGGAATAGTTGAATTAGATCTTGCTAAAAAAATGAATGAAATATTTTTAGAAGTTGTATTTGCAGCTGACTTTACAGCAGAGGCAATTGAAGAACTTAGTAGAAAACAAAGAATAAAATTATTTGCTCAAGGTACAAAAAAACTTGAAATGTCAAATGATGATTTTAACTTTAAAATAATTGATGGTGGATTTGTTCATCAAGATGCTGATAGAGTAAATGATGATGAAGTTAAAAATGCTGTATTAAAAACTAGCAAAAGTGCTTCGCCAGAAGAGTTAAAAGATATGGAAATAGCTTATAAAATAGCTTCGCTAACAAAATCAAACTGTGTTGTTTATGTAAAAAATAGTGCGATGGTTGCAGTTGGTATGGGAATGACAAGTAGAGTTGATGCTAGTAAAGCAGCACTAAGAAAAGCGGCTGATATGGGACTTGATGTAAGTGGTTCAGCTCTTGCAAGTGAAGCATTTTTTCCATTTAGAGACTCAATTGATGCAGCTAGCGAAGCTGGTGTTAAATGTGTAATCGAGCCAGGTGGAAGTGTTAGGGATGATGAAGTTATAGATGCTGCAAACGAATATGGAATGGCGCTCTACTTTACTGGTGTTAGACACTTTTTACACTAAGAAGATAGATGGATAATTATGAATACACGGAACTTTTAAAGGTTCTAAACAAAAAAATACAAAATATTGAGCAAATTCTCAAGCCTGATGAAATTGAAGATAGACTAAATGAAATAGTTGCAATGGAGCAAGAGCCAAATTTCTGGGAAAATATTGAGAATGCTACAAAGTTAGGTCAAGAAAAAAATAGACTTCTAGGAAGAAAAAGCAAATTTTTAAAAGCAAACAAAGCTATTCAAGATGCAAATGAGCTTTATGAAATGGCTGTTTTAGATAAAGATGAAGAAACTATTGAGATGCTTTTTGACGAAGCTGATGATCTTACAAATATCATAAAACAAACTGAGATTGAAGTTATGCTTAGTGGAAAAGATGATGGAAGTAATGCTATCGTAACAATTCATCCAGGAGCTGGTGGAACAGAAAGTTGCGATTGGGCAAATATGCTTTATCGTATGTATCTTAGATGGTGTGAACGAAAAGGCTTTAAAGTTGAGATTCTAGATTACCAAACAGGTGATGAAGCTGGCATAAAAGATGTTACTTTTATAGTTAGTGGAATTAATGCATATGGTTATCTAAAAGTTGAAACAGGTGTTCACAGGCTGGTTCGAATTAGTCCTTTTGATAGTAATGCGAAACGACACACATCTTTTACATCAGTTATCGTTTCTCCTGAAGTCGATGATGATATTGATATCGTAATTGAAGATAAAGATATAAGAATTGATACTTATCGTTCAAGTGGAGCTGGTGGACAACATGTTAATAAAACAGAGTCAGCAATAAGAATAACACATATTAAAACAAATATCGTAGTGCAATGTCAAAACGATAGAAGTCAACACAAAAATAAAGCAAGTGCCATGAAGATGCTTAAGAGTAAGCTTTATGAATATGAATTAGCTATTCAAACAGCTGAAAAAAATGGTACACCAAAAAGTGAAAATGGTTGGGGACATCAAATTAGAAGTTATGTGATGCAGCCGTATCAACAAATAAAAGATTCTAGAAGTGGTATCGGATATAGTAATGTAGATGGTATGCTTGATGGAGATATTGATAAAATGATTGAAGATGTGCTTATAGCATTAAATACAAAGTAGGGGATAACGGATGATTAAAAAAAGTATATTTCGAGAATATGATATTCGTGGGATTGTTGGTGAAGAACTTAATGAACAAAGTGTAAAACTTCTCGGATACTTTTTTGGATTGGAAGTTGTTCAAAAAACTGTTAAAAATCCTTATGTTGTAGTTGGTTATGATGCAAGAACTCACTCGCCTGAGCTTTTTGGTTATCTAACTAGTGGTTTACAAAAAGCTGGTTGTCAAGTTCTTGGCATGGGAATGGTGGCAACTGGTGTTAATTATTTTGCTTCATATCAAGAGTTTGATGGGATGACTCCAAATGCAAGCATTATGATAACAGGAAGTCATAATCCAAGTGAATATAATGGCTTTAAAATGACAATTGATCACTTCCCATTTTTTGGAGATGATATTTACGCTCTTGGTGATCTTATCATCGCAAATCAAAATATTGAAATTATTACTAATGAAAACTTTATTGAGATTGATGCAAAAAATCTTTATATTGATTATATGGTTGAAAACTTCTCTCACTTAAAAGGTATGAAAGATAGATTTATAATTGATGGTGGAAATGGTGTTGCTGATACTGTATTGACTGATATTTTAAATAAATTAGAGTTAAATTATGATTCATTATTTATGACTCCAGATGGTACTTTCCCAAATCATCATCCAGATCCAAGTGAAGAAAAAAATCTAAAAGATATTAAAAAAGCTCTTGATGGAGATTTTGAATATGGATTTGCCTATGATGGAGATGCTGATAGAATAGCATTTTTAACAAAAAAACATAATGTCAAAGGTGATATTATGGCTATTTTATTTGCTTCAACTATGGATAAGCCAACTGTTATCGGTGAAGTTAAATGTACGCAAGTTATGTATGACATCATAAATTCAAATGGTGGAAAAGCCATAATGTACAAAACAGGTCATAGTAATTTAAAAGTGAAAATTAAAGAAACAAATGCAGATTTTGCAGCTGAAGTTAGTGGACATATATTCTTTAATGACAGATATTATGGTTTTGATGATGCTGTGTATGCTACTTTTAGACTTCTTGAACTGATTAAAAATGGAATGGATATTGATAAAGAGATTGATGCTTTACCAAAAACATTTAGTACTGAAGAGATTAAAGTTTACACAACTGAGGAAGAAAAATTTATACTGATTGCAAAATTAAAAGAGTTGCTTCAAAATCCTCCGGCTGGTTTCCCAGCCATTAAAGGTATAGTTGATGTTGATGGAGTAAGAGTAATTTTTGACAAAGGTTGGGGTCTTGTAAGGGCTTCTAATACTACACCAGTTCTTGTTACAAGATTTGAAAGTACAGATGAGTTAACCGCAAAACTTTATGAAGAGCAACTAAATTTACTAATAAAAGTGGCTAAAGAGCAACTTTGAAAATTCTTCTAGCACCAGCTGAAACAAAAAGAGAAGGCGGAGCTTCCCCTTCTTTATTAAATAACAAAAATTTATTTTTCTCTTGCGATAAAGTTATTGATGCTTATGAAAATCATTTATCGCATAGTTCATTAGATGATATTTCAACTTGGTTTGGATTGAAAAATCTAGATGAATGTACTAAATATAAAGTTTCTATTTTAAATAAACCTACAAAAAAAGCGATCGAGAGATATGATGGTGTAGCTTATGATGCTATTGATTATCCAAATTTAAGTGAAAATGCTCAAAAATTTATTGATGAGAATGTTATGATTTACTCAAATCTTTTTGGTATTTTAAGAGCTGATGACTTGATACCTGATTACAAATGGAAGCAAGGTGCAATCTTGCCAGATCTAAATACGGAGAAGTATTTCCAGGCAAATTTAAAAGCAAAACTTGATGATTATTTAGGCGATGAAGTTTTGGATTTGAGTGCTGGATATTACACAAAATTTTACAAACCAACGGCAAGTGTAATAACTTATAAGTTTTTAAAAGATGGAAAAGTAGTGAGTCATTTTGCAAAACATTATAGGGGAGAGCTTGTTAAGCAAATAGCTCAACAAAATATTACAAATTTTGCAGAGCTAATGACTGCAAAATTTGATAATCTTACTTTACTTGAGATTCAACAAAAAGGCAATGTAAAAACTATAATTATGCAAATTGGATAATTATTACTCAAAAACATCTTGATATATGGAGAACTTAAATTGCTTTTGAGTTGTCCATAAGTACAGGTATAAAAATCAACGAAACTATAACAGCAGCTATTGTTCCAGAAATAAGAGCAACACCAAGGCCACCAAACACAGGATCACTTGCAAGTAATGCTGATCCTAAAATAATAGCTATAGCTGTTAACATAATCGGTTTGGCTCTAGTAGCACTTGCTATTGCAATCGCTCTTTTTTTCTCAAGATTATGTTCGCTCATTAAACTTTTTGCAAAATCAATAAGAAGAAGTGAGTTTCTTGAGCTAATTCCCATTAATGCAATAAATCCAATCAGTGATGTTGCTGTTAAGAAGAATGTTTCTGCTGTAAAGATATTCGCTATAAAATGCCCAAAAATAACACCTATTATTGATAAGAAACTCCCAGCTAAAATAATTCCACTAATCGCAAATGATTTATAATAAATTACAAGTAGTAAAAATATCAAAACAAGTGCAGCTATAAATGCAGCTCCTAAATCTCTAAATGTATCAAGTGTAACTTTCATCTCACCATCCCATCTAAGTAAATATTGCTCACCTGTAATTTTGTCTTTTAATTGAAGATCAAACATGAAAGTACTTATTCCATCAACTTTTGAAACTTCATATTTTTTACTAAAATAATCGATCATCTTAGTTCTGGCATCTAGTAGTGGATAAACTTGACTTACCATATCAGTTGTTGCTACAACATTTGTCATTGTTTTTAAATCTTTATGGTAAATAGTTTGAATTGAATCAGTTGCTTTAAGCTCAACAACTTCCATCAAAGGAACCATCATGCCACTTGAATTCATAAGATTTACACTACTTAGTTTTGTGTTCAAACTTTCAATATCATTTGTAGATATTGTTTTGCTTGGTTCATCCAAAGATAAGAAAACCGGGATTTGATGATTTGCCTCAATTGTATCTTTTACAGCGATTCCCATCCCTTTAAACGATAAATAAAGTATCTTGTTGATATGTTCTACTGTAAGCCCACTTCTGCTAATTTTCTCTTTTATAGGGATAATTTGATATGTTTTATAATTTTCATCAGCCATCACATCCACATCAACTAATCCATCAGTTTTTTGTAAAATATTTTTAACCTCATTGCTAAGCGCTATAACTTTTCTATTATCTTGACCATAAACTTCAACAACAATATCAGCTAAAGTGGGTGGTCCAGCAGGCATTTCAACCAATTTGATACTTGTATTATTTACTAATTTCCCACATTCTTTATTTAAAATAGGTCTTAGTCTTTGAGTCATTGAAAATGACTTCTCACTTCTTTCACTTTTATCAGTTAGGTTTACAACTATTTCAGCATATTGCTCACCTTTCTTCATACCACTACCTTTTACAAGCCCAGCATAATCAAGGGGCGAACCTTCACCTAAAAATGTTTCAATATCGGTAACTTCTTTTTCTTTTTGTAATATATTTGTGATGCAAGTTGCTACTTTTTTAGTTTCATCTATACTACTTTTTGATGGAGTGTCAAGATAAACTGTAAATGTATTTGTACTTTTTCCAGGAAGCATTTTCGCTAATACGATTTTCATAGGAAACATCATAATAGCAGCAGCTAAAAGAAATAAAGTTATCCCAATTACCATTGTTTTTTTTGATTTATCAACTAAAATACTATGGACAAATTTCTCAAATTTTCCCTCTTCATGGTGGCTATACATCTATTTTTCCTCCATTTTAGTATCTGCAATATTTGGATGTTTTTTATGAGCACTGGCATCCATTCTTTTTAGGAGTTTTTTACTCAAGTAAGGGGTAAAAATATAAGCTATGAATAACGATGCAATAAGTGCAATTGGAACATTTAGAGGAATTGGCTTCATGAATTCTCCCATCATTCCACCAACAAATGCCATCGGAACCATAGTTAAGATAATTGCCAAAGTAGCTATATTTGTAGGGGCTCCAATTTCATCAGTTGCAGTAACTAAAAGCTCATCCATATCTCTATCTTCGCTTCCTTGTGTGTGAAGATGTCTATGAATATTTTCAATAACAATAATAGCAGCATCAACTAAGAGTCCAAGTGAAAGTAAGAATGCAAAGAGTGTAATACGATTTATTGTTTGGTCTCCCAAGTAAGCCACAAAAAGAGTTACAGCAAGGATTGCTGGAACTGTAAATGTTACTATTAAAGATTCTTTCCATCCAAGGAAAAATACAAGCATAATGGCAATTATGATAATTGTGATTATTAAGTGATGAACAAGTTCATTTACAGCTTCGTTAGCTCTTTCACCATAGTTTCTAGTGATTTTGTAACCAATACCCATTTTTTCTAATTCAACACTTTTTTCTTCAAGCAATTTTTCAACATCTTGCGCAACAAAAACAGCATTTGTTCCAGCTAATTTTGCAATCGTCAGCGTTACTTGATTGTGAGTTTTTGTTTGATTATTTTCTTTTACTATAAGTGTCGCACTTTGTTTGTTTTGAAAATCTAGCCCTGAAGTTACTTTTGCTACATTTTTAAGATATATAGGACTTCCAAAATATTGAGCAACTATAATATTACCAATATCATCACTAGTTTCGATCGCATTTTTTATCCCAAACACTACAAGCTTATTGTCACTTGTTTGTGTATCTATTTGTGGAACTCTTGTGGCTATACTATTTATTCCATTTGCAATTTGACCCAATGAAAGATTATAAGCTTTTAATTTTACTAAATCAACTTCAACATTAAACTGTTCTCTTGCTGCACCTTTTAATTCTGTCTTTGAAATATGATCAATCATACTCACATCTTTTTTGATGTTTTCTACAGTTTGAACAAATTTATTATAAGGAATAGAATTATTTTTTTGGTAAAAAGCAATATTAACAATAGGGATATCAATATCAATATCAAGAGGTTTAATCATCGGTTGCATAGCACTTTTTGGTAATAAATCCATATTTTGCATAACTTTGTCATAAATCTTTAGATTTGAAATCTCTCTATTTTGTCCAATGTAATACATAACATTTACAATTCCAACGTTATCAGTGCTAACACTATAAATATGTTCTATCCCATTAACTTCTCGAAGCTTTTGTTCAAGAGGTTCAGTTATAAGTTTCTCAATCTCTTTTGGGCTAAGTCCTGGTGCTGGAACAATAATGCTCCCACCACTAATAGCGATTTGTGGGTCTTCTTCTCGTGGCATTATTTCTAATGATAAATAACCAATAATAAGTAAAAAAGCCGCTAATACAGATGTTAATGGGCTATAAATAAATTTCTTAGCCAGTTTCCCAGCTGTATCATTTACTTTGAGAGATTCTAAATCTTGAGGTTTCATTATTTAGCCTTTATGAAGACTTTTGCATACATTCCTGGATAAACTTTTGGTATTTTTTTGAAAGAAATTTTGATTAAAAAAGTATGTGTCATAGGATTTGAACTTGGAATAATTGCGCTAACTGTTCCAGTTGTTTTATAATTTAAAGATGGAATTTCAATATCAACTTTGCTTCCATTTCTAACTTTAAACAAATCAGCTTCACCGATTTCAGCTTGCATTTTTAAATTTCCAAGATCTGTTAGAACAAGTGCTGGCATTCCTGGAATCGCCATTTCACCACTTTTTATCATTTTTTTAGTGATAACACCACTATTAGGAGCTTTGATTGTTAGGTATTTGTATTGTGATTTTACTTCACCTTCTTGTGATTTTGCAACCCTTACCATATCAGAAAGATTTTTATAATTCATCTCAATCTCTTCAACTTGAGCTTTTGCAACAAGTCCTTTTTCATATAATCTTTTGTATCTATCAAAGTTTCTTTGAACAGTTTGAAGTTGTGTTTGGTACATTGCAACTTGGATATTTGCTTGAGTTTTTTTGGCATCCATGTCTGATGTATCAATTTCATAAAGTACATCACCTTTTCTTACAAATGAACCCTCTGTAACTCTTAGATTTGTGATAAATCCCATAAATCTACTTGTAATAAATTTTTCATTATCAGAAATAACAGTTGCCGCAAGCTCTAAATTATTAGCCATAAGAGATGAAGCTCCAAGAAGCATTAGAAGAATAAATTTATTTATATTGTTTTTGATAGTTTTCATAAGTGTCCTTTGTACCTAGTTTAATTCTTGACCAATTGCAAGTTGAAGTTCAGCAGATGCCAGAGTAAATTCATATTTTGCCATTATAGATTCAGCTCGTGCTTTTTGTTCATTTGCACTTTGAAGAAGTAGATCACTCATTGTCATAAGTTGATTTTGATACATCTCTTTTGATTTTTCCAAGATGTCTGTAGCTAATGTTTGAGCTTTTAATTTTTCTTCCAATACTGAAGCTTTTGCTTGTTTTGTCAAATATGCTTTTTCAACATTTAACTTTAGTCCATCTTTCATGTGTTCTAGGTAATGTTTAGTTTTTGCATATTCAATTTTTGCTTTTTCTATATTTGAAGATGTTGTGAATCCATCAAATATTTTGTACTCTAAGCCAACAGCTAAAGTGTAGTAATCTTTGTTTCCTCGTAAATTGTCTAATTGATTGTCGTTGTATCCATATTCTAAGTGAGTTCCTATCATTGGATAGTTACCACTCTTTTCAAATTCTACTTTTGTTTCCATTGTTTTGGTATTTCGTTCCATCCATTTTAAATCGTCTCTGTTTGAAATAGCAGAATCTTGAAGTGCTTTCATATCTTCTTTTGAAGATGTGATATTTTTGAAATCTGTAACATCTGTGATCTGATGATCGTTGGTTAAAAACTTAAGATAAGCAATTGCTAAAGAGTATTGATTTTTTGCTTCGATCATATTTGAGTTGATTTTCATATCGTAAACTTCAGCTTGTTGAACATCTATTTTTGTAGCAAATCCTTCTTTAAACATTTCGCTCGCTAGGTAAACAAAAGAGTTTGTAGTTTCTTTTGCTTTTTTTGTAGCGTCAATAAAGTACTTAGAAGCAACCGCTCCATTGTATGCTTTTAGTACCTCTAAAGATAATTGCTTCTCATCAAATTTGTATTTTGCTTCATTTGCTTTGATTTGTAATTCGGACATTGTTTTTGCATTTTGAAGTTTGTACCCAGTAAATAATGGAACTTCGTATGTAAGTTTTGTTTCAAAGTTTGTACGTGCTTCTGGATAGTTTAGGGCGGTTGGTTGAATATTTCCAATTTCTTGACTTGGCATAATTGTCATGATTTGACCAAAAGAACCACTAGTAAATCCAAAATCACTCATTTGAGCTTCCCTACTCATGAGTTTCATACCAAAAGCATTTAATGCATTATTTGTTTTTGCGATATTTTCATTAAATGTCAAAGTTCCAAGTTCATAACCTTTTGCATTTTGTAGATTTACTTTACTTGTCTCTATATCTAGTTTTTTTGCTTTTAGTTCATTATTATTTGTAAGAGTTTTTTTGAGAGCGTCCTCAAAGTTTATCTCATTTGCAAAAAGTGAACTACTCAAAAGTAAGAATATTATTTTGATTTTCATTATTGCCCTCGAAGTTTATGTTTAATTGATTGTAATTTAATTTATATAATATATGAGATTTACTTAATAAGGGTTAAATGGCTTCAGTGAAGTATTTTGATTGTTGGCGGAAGAGGACACAGTAACTCTGAAATTAGGTGAACTGTAAATGTTGTTCTAAATCTAATTTTTTTATGTTTTGCGTAATTTGTTCATTTTATATAAATGATCTGCTAAAACAGCTTTATGAAAATAAAAAAGCCGATACTTTCGTACCGGCTTTTGATGTGAGACAAAAGTCTCAGAATTCTTGTAAAAGAATTTCTTAGAATCTATAGTTTATAGAAGCTCTGAAATCTGTTGCTTTTTCAACAACATCTCCACCAGTGCCATTTAGATATGCAGTTTTTGCTTCAGCAATAGTGATTGGTTTACCATCGTCACCAAAGAAAGCATTACTTCCTGTGTAATCGTAATCCATTTTTGTATATCTTAGATCAAATGATAAAGCTTTGTTTATTGGTTTTGTGTAATAAACTTCAATGGCAGTACCTCTTGTAGCTAGTTTTGATCCAGCTAAAGTATCTTCACCATAAGTTACACCTCTCCAGTACTGGCTACCTTTATTCCACTCCACACCAATTCTTCCATCTTTTGTAAGAGGACATGGTATATTCACACCAATCCACGTAGAAGTTCCTGTTTGTTGTTCGGTAGACCCAAGCATTGCCATTCCAGAAGCAGGAATAGTTTTTGATTGTGCCCACGAAGCAAATACTTTAGTATTATCTAGAAATTCACTTATTCCTTCACCAACGCCTTCAGCTTTAAAAATTGCTGTAGCAAGCTCTAAATCACCAAAATTCTTAAATGTTGGAGCATAAGCCATTCTTGCTGATGGAATCAATGTCGTTGTCAAGGAATTCACTGATTCCGCTTCCAACACCTTCAGCTTTAAACATTACTGTTGCTAAATCTAAGTCACCAAAACTTTTGAATTGTGGAGCATATGTTGCAATAGTTGCTGCTTTAGCATTAGCAAACGCAGTGCTGGTTGGCATATTATCTGGTCTTCCCTGTGTATAATTAACAGTAGTACCATCGGCCCATTGATGATCATCTGGGTCTGTTGTCATAGATAATGGATCAAATCCGGCTGCCGCAGCGCCAGCCATATTCATACTTGTTGCATCAAATCCAATTAGATTTTCAGCTCTCGCCCAGTTTGAAGATACCATGTATTGACCATCATTATATGGTTCAAAAATAAATCCATACATATCAATGTCAGCAGTTTTAGTGTTATCTGGTGCATAATCTGCTCCCGGAATATCCATATTAAATCTAGGTGTTGCATTTGTCATACCTCTACCTGTGCATAGTTTCCATGACATACCTTTTACACCAGTTATTTTATCAAGATCAAGTTTTGAGCTTAATCCATCAAACTCAACATTTACAGTATGAGCCAAAGGAGAATTATCTTTTTGTCCTTCTCTAAGATTTATTCCTAAGCCATCTGTACTTGGTCTTCTACCGATTGACATAGTCCAAGGGATATTAGCTCCAGCTAAAGTATCTTGCATATATAGCCAATAAGCTTCTTTTACTTTTACAGTATTATCTGTTGCATTTTCATTTGTAACCCAGTCAAAATTAGCATACCCTGGTGTAGTGTTTGCTTGTGCATGATTTGCACTATCCCCATAAGCTTTTAAATAAGAAAGTTTACCTTTAAATATAGTGTTTGCATCTGGAGAGTATCCCATATTTAACCAAAGTCTATTTGTTAATAAATCTGGATTTGATGATTTAGCTCCACTCGCTTTTGTGTATTGAATATTATCAATAGCAGTTCTGAAATCTACACCAAATTTAAGGTTATCATTTCCATCATGTGCTTTAACTTCACTTAGAGTTTTGTTTGATTGATTAAGTTGAGTTTGAAGAGCGTTTATTTTCGCTTCCATTTCACTTAATTTTGCATCGATATCTGCTCCAACTAGACTTGAAGTAACAAGTGCTGCTAATGCTGAAATTTTTATAATTTTTGTCATTTTCTTTCCTTTTGTTTTGATCCAAAAAATTGAATTTTGTAAGGACAATTGTAAGCTTTTAAACTTATGTATTTCTTAATCTAGTATTATTTTTTGTTATGTGTAAGATAATGATATATTTGTTTTATAATATTATTTTTTATTATATTGTTTTACAGTTTATTAATTTTTTGGCATTAAAAAAGGGCCAGTCAAAGACCAGCCCTTAGTATGTTTATCTAAAGATTAACAAGAAGGAACATTTCCTGAATCACTTGCAAATTTATAGAAGAAATCATAATAATGCTCTAAAAAGTTTGCTTTAATAGGTTCTGCTTTTGGGCAAAGTTTTTTGATTTCAGCTTCAAGTCCAGCACCGTTTCCGATTTTTTCCCATTGAGCTTGAGTATGTTTAGCAGCTATTTTAGCTCCAGTTGCTCCACATTCTTCTTTTAAGTTTTTAGCAAATAATTTTTGACCTTTGTCAGCGTTAGCTAAAGCACCAGTTGAACTAATTCCAAGAGCTAAAGCTCCAACGAATACAAGTTTTAATAATTTCATCTTTTCTCCTTAATTTGGTTTGAAAAATTATTGTATCAGAAATAATTTAAAAATAATCATGAAAAACGTTATTTTTTTGCCAAAAACAATCTTTTTATGCTACGAATTGCTACAAACAATATGTACCCAAAAAGAGTAAAAACAAGTGGATGAACAGCTCCGAAGCCGTAAGCTCCAGCATGTGGTAATGCTAAAATGTGTTCGATAGGATGACTAGTCCATTGTTTAAAGTGCATTCCAATAGCCAAAAACAAAAAAATGCCAACAAAAATAATCAATTCTTTTTTAAATGTTGCGTTCAAAATAATTTTCCTTTTTTATGTATCTATATAGTATAGAGTAGTTTTAAATTTAGCATAAATAAAAATGCCCCAAACCGAAGTCTGAGGCAGAATAATATCTAGTGAAATACTAATTAAAGATTAAGCACGTCCTGGAAGCATTCCGTACATAGTCATTGGTTTAAGTAAATAAACTTTTAATAACCAATATATCCATCTTTCTTGAGTTGGATCAAGTGGGAATGAAGGAGCAGCTACTGCACCTGTTCCAGCAGCAACATCTTTCCATTTAAACTCAGCTAGCATAACAGTTCCGATACTTGTGATAAGTGGACAAACTGTATAACCTTCGTATTTAGCAGTCATCTCTTTACCTTCCATTAAAGATATTAAGTTAGCGCAAAGTACTGCATATTGTTTTCTAGCACTTCCACCTGTTTTTCCTAGTGGAACAGCAGCAATATCACCAAGTGCAAATACATTTGGGAATGTTACGTGTTGCATAGTTTGAATATTTACAGGAACCCATCCTTTTTCACTTCCAAGTGGAGATTTTGCGATCTCGTTTGGAGCTTTTGATGGAGCAATAACATGACAGAAATCGTATTTTACATCTACGGCTTCAGTTTTAGTTTCCATTGTAAATTCTTCAAGATCTTCATCCCAAGCACCTTTTACTTCCCAATGTTTTTCAAATTTAGCAATTTTGTTTACTAAGTCAACTTCTGTAAATTTGTGCTCATATCTAACGTTTACATTTCTAGCTTTCATTTGACCTTCGATAGCTGTGTGGTATTCAGGAACACCAAATAATTTTTTACCGTTAGTTAAGAATTCTAAATTAGCGTTAGCTCTTGCTCCAGCTTCATTTAATCTTGCATCTACAAGATTTGTAATTTTCTTTTGAGCTCCACCACATTTGAATGGAGTATGAGGTTCAGCAAATACACCAGTTACTTTTTTACCTGATTTTGCATCAGCTACAAATTTTTGCATTTGTGTCCAAGTATCTACAGCACCTTCTGTGAAGTAAACTGAACAAATACCATTTTGTCCAAGAATTTTTTTAGCTTTAACTGCATCATCTGCACTTGAAGTGTAAACTTCTCCAACTTCTTCAAGACCTTTGATCATTCCGAAGTCATTTACAAGACCTGCTGCGATTACTAGGAAATCGTATTTAACAACTTCACCTTTTGCAGTTTTAACTTCATTTGCAGTTGGGTTAAATTCAACAGCTTTGTCTTGAATCCATTTAACACCGCTTGGTAAAAAATCTTTAGTTTCATAAGTTACATCATCTTTTGTCCAGATACCAGCACCTATTAAAGTATTACCTGGTTGATATGAAACTGATTTAGGATTTGGCTCGATTATTGTAATGTCTGGATTTGATAATGAGTTACTAAGTTTAGCTGCAGTTGCAACACCCGATAAACCACCACCTATGATAAGGATTTTACCTTTTGCATCACTAGCTTTTAAAGTTGTAGCAGCTGAAGCTTCAGTTGTACCTCCAACCATTACACCAGCTCCACCAAGACCCATTATTTTAAGTGCATCTCTTCTTGATAATCCATGTTGTTTTAAGATTGAATCTAATTGTTTTAGATCTTCTTGTACATTTCTATTCATCATTTGTATATCCTTTTTGGTTTAAATTTAAAAAATTCTAACAAATAGTTGATAAGTTGAAACTTAAATCAAAATTATTTGAACTAATAAGTTTATTTTTTTATGTAATTATTACACATCAGTAGTTTTACTGTTTTTAGGTATAAGTTTTATTCATATATATAAGGATGTATTTTTTAGTTTTAAAGCAGTTTTATTTTAAAATGGCAAATATATTATTTAAAGGGTTATTTGTGCCAATTTTTGCTTTACAATCTTTAGCTGGTGGATTTTTAGATGAAGATTTACAGCATTTCAATAAAAAATTCGATGATTGGTGTATTCAATTTGAAGATTATGATGATGCTATGGATATACTACAAACTTTAGAAAATAGTGAAGGAACAGTTGTCGTAGAGATAACGCCTTTAAGTTATCCAAAATACTTTTTTTCGCAGTTAAATGGGATAATCCATACTACACGACAAATTGAAGATAAAATTATTTGTGTTGTAGAGCCTATTATGGGTGCTAATTTTAGAATAGCGATATGTAATCTAAATACAAAAGATGTACGACTTACAACTACTCATTATAAAACAATACCAAGTATCGAAACTGCTTTTGCTAATTTTAGTGATGATCCAATTTGAATTCCAAATTAAAATAATTAATAAATATATTAGTGAAGTAGTGCGATTTACTCTTAAAAGTACGTATAAATGGGGAATTCATTTATAACCTTTATTTAAGGTTTAATTTAATACAATCCCGTCCTGTTTCTATAGCTAAAAAGAAGTTTTTGTAAAATTTACTTTTTAATTTTATAAAGAGTTGGTGCAAATCCAGAAGGTTTAAGGCTTTATGATTAATTTCGTTTGGCTTATAAGCACCTGTAGATTCAGAATATTTTTGAAGGACGGTTACTATGAAAGTAAGAGCTTCAGTTAAGAAGATGTGTGACAAATGTAAAATTGTCAAGAGAAGAGGTATCGTAAGAGTAATCTGCGAAGTTAAAAAACATAAACAAAGACAAGGATAAGCCATGGCAAGAATTGCTGGTACAGACTTACCAAACAAAAAGAGAATGGAGTATGCTTTAACTTATGTGTTCGGTATAGGTTTACATACATCAAGATTGATATTAACTGCAACAGGTATTGATTTCAACAAAAGAGCAAGCGAGTTAAGTGAAGACGAAGCAGCTGCAATTAGAAATGAAATTCAAGCTAACTATATGGTTGAGGGTGATTTAAGAAAAAAAGTAGCAATGGACATTAAAGCTTTAATGGACTTAGGAAGCTATAGAGGTTTAAGACATAGAAAAGGGTTACCTTGTAGAGGGCAAAAGACAAAAACTAATGCTAGAACAAGAAAAGGTAAGAAAAAAACTATCGGTGCAGCAGCTAAGAAATAAGGGATAAAAAATTATGGCAAAAAGAAAAGTAACTAGAAAAAAAGTTGTAAGAAAAAATATTGCTGATGGTATAGTACATATTGCTGCAACATTTAACAATACAATGGTTACAGTAACTGACAATGCAGGAAATACAATTTCTTGGGCAAGTGCTGGAAATCTTGGTTTTAAAGGTAGTAAAAAATCTACACCGTTTGCAGCTCAAGCAGCAGCAGAAAGCGCATTAGCTAAAGCTATGGAACACGGAATTAAAAATGTTGGTGTTAAAGTTCAAGGACCTGGTTCAGGACGAGACACAGCTGTTAAAGCAATTGGTTCAACAGAAGGTATTACAGTTAAATGGTTTAAAGATGTTACTCCTTTACCACATAACGGTTGTAGACCTCCTAAACGAAGAAGAGTGTAAGGAGTAAAGCATGGCAAGATATAGAGGACCTGTAGAAAAATTAGAAAGAAGACTTAATGCTGACCTTGGATTAAAAGGTGAGAGAAGACTTAATGGTAAAAGTGCTTTAGAAAAAAGACCATTTGCTCCTGGGCAACATGGACAAAGAAGAACTAAATTATCTGAGTATGGACAACAATTACAAGAAAAACAAAAAGCAAAAATTCTTTATGGTATTCCTGAAAAACAATTCAGAAAATACTTCAAAGAAGCTGCAAGAAGAGACGGAAATACTGGATCTAACTTGATTACTTTAATTGAAACAAGACTTGATAACGTAGTTTTCAGAATGGGATTTGCTACAACTAGAGCAAACGCAAGACAATTTGTAACTCACGGTCATATATTAGTTGATGGTAGAAAATTAGACATACCTTCATATAGTGTAAAAGCTGGTCAAAAAATTGAAATTAGAGAAAAATCTAAAGCAAATTCACAAATCGTTAGAGCACTAGAACTTACAAATCAAACAGGAATGGTTGATTGGGTTAGTGTTGATAAAGAAAAAGTATTTGGTATATTTACAAGAATTCCTACAAGAGAAGAAGTAGTTATCCCTGTACAAGAAAGACTAATTGTTGAGTTATATTCAAAATAGTAAATAAAAAGGATAAAAAATGAAAAAATTCGTAACAGCTCCATTTTTACCTACAGAAGTTGGGATTGAAAAAATCTCACAAAATGTAGCAAAAATTAGTGCTTATCCTTTTGAAAGTGGATATGGTATCACTTTAGCTCATCCAATGAGAAGACTTTTAATGAGTAGTTCTGTTGGATATTCTGTAATCGCAGTTCACATTGAAGGTGCGGCTCATGAATTTGATACAGTTAGAGGAATGCTAGAAGATATTTCAATATTTATTATAAATCTTAAAAACATGAGATTTAAAATAAATAACGGTGATGACAGAATTGAAGTTAAATACACATTTAACTCAAAGCAAACTATCACTGGTGCAGAACTATCAAATGATGATTTAACTGTTATAAACGGTGATGCATATTTGGCTACAATAAATGATGATTATAGTTTAACTTTCTCAATTATTGTACAAAAAGGTATCGGATACGTTTCTAGTGAAGAGATCAGAAATATGGTAGCGAAGGAATATATTCCAATCGATGCATTTTTCTCTCCAGTTAGAAATGTAACATATGAAATTGAAAAAATGCTTGTTGAAGATAATCCAAACTTTGAAAAAGTTGTATTTACAGTTGAAACAAATGGTCAAATAGCTCCAATAGATGCTTTTAAAGAATCTGTAACTATTATGTATGATCAAATGTCTGTATTCAATAAAGTATTTAATCTTTCAGATGTACAAATCGTTGAAAACACATTTGAAGATAGCAACGTTGATTTAAAACCTTTAATTGTTAAAATTGAAGATTTAGATTTAAGTGCTAGAAGTTTTAATTCTTTAGATAGAGCTAAAATTAAATATGTTGGTGATTTAGCATTAATGAGTGAAGTTGAAGTTAGAAATATCAAAAATTTAGGTAAAAAATCTCTTGATGAGATTGCTGATAAATTTGCATCAATTGGTTTCCCAATCGAAGGTAATTTACCAGAAGAGATAGCTTCGGCTTTAAGAAAAAAACTTGAGCAAATAAAAGCTTAAGAATATAAAGGATAAGTATGAGACATAAGCATGGATATAGAAAGCTTAGTAGAACTTCATCTCACAGAAAAGCTTTACTTAAAAATTTAAGTATCGCAATTATCGAAAGAGAAAAAATTGAAACTACTTTGCCAAAAGCAAAAGAATTAAAAAGATTTGTTGAGAAATTAGTTACTCAAGCTAGAGTAAATGATTTAAATGCTCACAGAATAGTATTTGCTGCTCTTCAAGATAAAGAAGCAACAAAAAAATTAATGAATGAAATCGCTCCTAAATATGTTGAGAGAACTGGTGGATATACATCAGTTATCAAAACTAGAATTAGAAAAGGTGATGCTACACAAATGGCTTACATCTCTTTCGTTTAGTCGATAGATTTTTTATAGAGAAAAGGCTAGTTGGTTTGTCCAGCTAGCCTTTTTTATTTTCCAATTTTACGTTACATAGTAAGTTTAAAATTTATCCTTCTAAAATATACTTTTAGTTATACTTCATCTTCCAAAATATCCTTAAATATATAAGTAAAAACAAAATAAAAAGTGTAAAAATGTCAGCAAAAGAGATACCACAATTCACTCATCTTCATCTTCATACTGAGTTTTCAATGCTCGATGGAGCAAATAAAATTCCAGTATTAGCTAAAAAAATAAAAGAACTTGGTATGACAAGTGTTGCTATGACTGATCATGGAAATATGTTTGGTACTATCACTTTTTATAATGCAATGAAAAAAGAGGGAATAAAACCGATTATTGGAATGGAAGCTTATCTACATAATGAAGAAGATATAGCTGATAAAAGTACAAAACGAAGATTCCATTTGTGTTTGTATGCTAAAAATGATGTTGGCTATAAAAATCTAATGTATCTTAGTAGTCAAGCATATATGAATGGATTTTATTATTACCCAAGAATAAACAAAAAGATTTTAAAAGAAAATAGTGATGGACTTGTTTGTACAGCTGCATGCCTTCAAGGTGAAATTAATTGGCATCTTAATACTAATAGTGAGAGAAATGTTAAAAATGGTGCAAAAGGATATGATGCTGCTAAAGAGATAGCATTGGAGTACAAAGAGATTTTTGGTGATGATTTCTATCTTGAAATCATGAGACATGGAATCGATGACCAACTCTTTATTGATTCTCAAATTATTAGACTTTCAAAAGAAACGGGAATAAAAATTGTAGCGACAAATGATACGCATTATACAGAACAAAAAGATGCAGAAGCTCATGAGGCTTTTATGTGTATCGCTATGAATAAACTTTATGATGATCCAAATCGTATGCGCCATAGTGTTCATGAGTTTTATGTTAAATCACCAGCCCAAATGGCAAGACTTTATGCTGATATTCCAGAAGCACTAATTAATACAAATGAAATAGTAGAAAAGTGTAATCTTGAAATAAAGCTAGGAAATCCAACCCCACCAAATTTTAAATTTACAAGAGAAAAAGCTGAAGCACAGAATCTTGAATTACCAGAAAAAGAAGCTGAATACTCTTTGGAAAACGATAAAGTTTTATTTACAGCTGAGTGTTGGAAAGGGCTTGAAGATAGACTTAAAATAGTTGATCCATCAAAACATCAAGAATATAAAGATAGGCTCCAAGTTGAAATTGACATTATTAACAATATGAGATTTCCTGGATACATGCTTATCGTTTGGGATTTTGTTGCGTATGCAAAAATGAATAATATTCCAGTTGGACCAGGAAGAGGTTCTGCAGCTGGAAGTTTAGTTGCTTTTTGTTTGTCAATTACAGATATTGATCCTATTCCATATGGCCTTCTTTTTGAGAGATTTCTAAATCCTGAACGTATCTCTATGCCAGATATTGATATGGATTTTTGTCAAGCAAGACGACAAGAGGTTATTGACTATGTTGTTCTTAAATACGGAAGAGAGAACGTCGCACAAATTATTACTTTTGGTAAACTTCTAGCAAAAGGTGTAATTAGAGATGTTGCAAGAGTTCTTGATATGCCCTATAAAGAAGCTGATGCAATGGCCAAACTTATCCCTGATGAGCTTGGAATAAATCTAAAAGATTCATGGGAAAAAGAACCAAAACTCAAAGAGCTTTGTGAGTTAAATCCAAAGGCAGCAAGAGTTTGGGAATATGCTTTAGCGCTTGAAGGGCTAAATAGAAATGCTGGAACGCATGCAGCTGGAGTTGTGATTTCCAATGATCCTCTTTGGTTAAAAACACCACTCTTTAAACCATCTGGTCAGGAATCTATTGCAACGCAGTACAACGGAAAATATGTAGAAGATGTGGACCTAATAAAATTTGACTTTTTGGGACTAAAAACACTTACTGTAATCGAAGGTGCTTTACAACTTATAGAGCGAAAATATGGAAATAGAATCAACTTTATAGAGCAAGATGTTAATGATCAGGGCGTTTATGATCTGATTCAAACTGGACATACAATTGGATTGTTTCAAATTGAGTCAAGTGGAATGCAAGACTTAAATAAAAGACTTAAGCCATCAAATTTTGAAGATATTATTGCGGTACTTGCACTTTATCGACCAGGTCCTATGGAAAGTGGAATGCTTGATGACTTTATTGATAGAAAGCACGGAAGAGCTAAAATTGATTATTTCTATGATGAGTTTGAAGCACCACTTAAACCAATACTTGAGCCAACTTACGGAGTTATTGTTTATCAAGAGCAAGTTATGCAAATCGTTCAAGTTATCGGTGGATTTAGCCTTGGTGGAGCCGATTTGGTTCGTAGAGCTATGGGTAAAAAAATTAAAGAAGAGATGGATAATCTTAAAGCTGAATTTGCAGATGGTGGTGTAAAAAAAGGTTATCAAAGAAGTCATTGTGAAGAACTGTTTGATCTAATCGTAAAATTTGCTGGATATGGATTTAACAAATCACACTCAGCTGCTTACGCTATGGTTACATTTTACACATCTTATTTAAAAGCATACTACACAACTGAATTTATGGCTTCATTGCTTACTAGTGAAAAAGATAATACAGATAAAGTAGTGAAGTATGTTGATGAAGTTAAAAGACTTGGATTTGATCTTGTGCCACCACATATTAATAAATCAGATTTGGTATTTAGTGCTGAGACAATTGATGATAAAAAAGTTGTAATGTTTGGAATGGGTGCTTTAAAAGGTGCAGGAGATGTTGCAATTAGTTCAATTTTGCGTGCTAGAAACGATGGTGAATTTAAAGATTTAGCTGATTTTGTAAGTAGAATTGATGGAAGTAAAGTGAATAAAAGAGTGATTGAAACACTAGCTAAGTCAGGCGGCTTGGATTGTTTTGGTTATTCAAGACGAGCTATATTAGAGCAAATTGAAGATATTGTAGATGCTGTTGGAAAAGCATCACAAGCTAAAAAACAAGCTATTGGAAGTTTGTTTGGAGACGATGAAGAGATGATGAGTGTTGATATTTCTATTAAAGATATGCCAGAATATGATGCAAAAGAGATACTTGAATTTGAAAAAGAATCACTTGGATTTTATGTATCTGGTCATCCACTTGATAGATATAGAGAAACTTTTAGTGAAATAAATTATACATTAAGTTCACAGTTCGATGAATTGGCTGATGGAAATGAAACTATTTTAATAGGCAAAATAGAAAATATTGCAAAGAAAATGTCAAAAAAAGGTAATTCATTTGGAATTGCTACGATTATAGATTTGCATGGAAGCTTTGAGCTTATGTTATTTGACAATCTCCTAAAAGAACTTGAAGATGAGTTCGATATGGATAAACCGATTGCATTTAAAGTTGGCGTAACTGTAAATGATTTTGGAGTTCGGTTTAACGTAAAAAAAGTTGAGTCATTAAAAGATGCAAAAAATGAAAAATTAAAAGTAAAAAAAGTAGCGGAAATTTTACCCCCATTAGTTGTAAATATTCCATATGATGATAATGAATCGATTCTTTACAAGCTTTTTGAAGTTGTATCTTCAAATCAAGGGAAAAGAGATTTGGTATTTTGCATCAAATCAAAGCTTGGTGATGTAGAAATTGATAGTGGATACAAAATAAATAAAGAGTGTGAAAAATTATTAAAACAAATTGAGGGAATTTATGTCGAATAAAAAGAATATTTTGATAACAAATGATGACGGATTTGATGCTGTCGGACTTAAACATTTAGTTGAAGCACTTCGTCCTTTGGCTAATATAACAGTTGTTGCACCATCAGCAAATAAATCAGCTTGCGCTCATAGTATGACTTTGACACATCCTCTTAGATTTAAAAGTTTTGGCGATGATATGTACAAACTTGAAGACGGCACACCAACTGATTGTATTTTTCTAGGACTTCATACGTTGTATCCTGATGGTAAAATGCCAGATTTGGTTGTAAGCGGGATAAACATCGGATCTAATATGGGAGAAGATATTACTTATAGTGGAACTGTTGCTGGAGCTATGGAGGCTGTTTTACAAGGTGTTCCAGCGATCGCAATTTCACAAGTTCTTGATGACAAAATAAAAGAGATAATTGATCTTTGGGACTATTCATTAGCTAAAAAGTCAATTTTTGATATAGTTCAAAAGATTTTAGAAGACGGCTTTCCAGTTTCAAAAAGAAAGCTACTAAATATAAATATTCCTACTTGCGCTGTAGATGAGTGCAATGGTGTAAGAATCACTAAAGCTGGATATAGAGCTTATGGGAATGATTTTAGAACTTATCACGATCCAAAAGGTTCTGAATTTCACTGGATTGGACTACACCCACTTATCTGGGAGAGTAATGATAAATTATGTGACTTTGAAGCGGTCAATGAAAATTATGTATCAATAACGCCTATAAAGCTTGACATGACAAGCTATGATGATATAGAAAAATTAAACAAATGGATGGAAAAATAAATGACAATTTATAATATATTAAAACAAGATATCAAAGTTTTAAACAGAGATCTTAAAAGCGAAGATGAAATTATCGAGATTTTGAAAAAAAGACTTACTAAAAAAGAGTTCAAGTACTACATGATGAGACTTGAAAGTGTTGAAAAAGAACTTATGATGAAAGAACTGAAAGCTGATACACAAAGATTTGATGACATAGAAAAAACAACAATTAAAAAGCTAAATGCTGAAAAATTAAAACACGAACTTTCAACAAAGATTTAATTATGCATATTACAAACAAAATCTCAAACTATTTTGAAAAATTTGCTTCACATGAATTTTCTTCACCTATTCAAAGTTTCATAAATAATGGGTATGTAAAACTTCTTGGCTTAAATATGAGCGAATTTCAAGCTCCTTCAAGTTATAAAACATTGAATCAATTATTTACTAGAGCTCTTGTGAAGCCACGAAGTTTTGATACAACAAGCAGTAATTTTATTTGTGTAGCGGATAGTTATGTAAGTGCACAAGGTGAAATCAGAGATGGAATAGCACTTCAAATAAAAGGTATGAGTTACGATATAGAAAGACTTTTTACAAAATATATTAGCGCTGAAAATATTGCTAAACTTAAAAATGGTAATTTTATGAATTTTTATCTAAGTCCAAAAGATTATCATAGATATCATAGCCCTTATGATGCAAAAGTTACAAAATTAATCCATGTTCCAGGAAAACTTTATCCTGTGAATTTTACTTATTTAAATAAACAAGATGAACTTTTTGTTGAAAATGAAAGAGTTATTCTGGAATGTGTTACAAATGACAATAAACTATTTTATATGGTTTATGTTGGTGCTTTAAATGTTGGAAAAATGGTATTTGAATTTGAACCTAGAGTTGCAACAAATGAAGATGCTACGGAAATCAAAGTTTATGAATATAACGATTTATTTATAGGAAAAGGAGATTGTCTTGGTTACTTCAAGATGGGTTCAACAGTACTTCTTTTCTGGGAAGAGAATATGGTTGAGCTTGAAGATTTACTTGATCATAAAGTAAACTTTACAGACATTATTGCAACAGCAAAATAATTATAATATTATGCAAAGTATTTTAATAACGGGATGTAGTACAGGCATTGGTCATGCTACAGCTTATTATCTCAAAGAAAAAGGTTATAGAGTTTTTGCTACTGCACGAACATATGAAGATGTTGAAAAACTGAAAAAAGATGGTTTTGAAGCATTTGTTCTTGATGTTAGAGACCATAAAAATATTACTGAAGTACTTAAAAATATTACAAATCTTACTGGCGGAACTTTAGATATTCTTTTTAATAATGCAGGATTTGGGCAACCAGGTGCAGTTGAAGATATAACAACAAATATTCTAAAAGAACAATTTGAGACAAATGTTTTCGGACTTCATGAGATGATGTATCAAGTTTTACCAATTATGAAAAGCCAAGGAAGTGGTAAAATTATAAACCACAGTTCTGTTTTAGGAATTATAAGTTTAAGACTCCGAGGAGCTTACAATGCTAGTAAATATGCAGTTGAAGGCCTTAGTGACACATTAAGACTCGAGCTTAAAGATACAAACACTCCAATAAGTGTTACGGTTTTAAATACTGGACCGATAAAAAGTGAATTTAGAAATAATGCCAAAGCAAAAACAATTGAAAATATAGATATTGAGAATTCAAGATTTTGTGATGTTTATAAAAAAAGTTTATCATCTGCAAAAAGCGATGTTCCATTTTCTCTTGAACCAATAGATGTAGCTAAAATAGTTGAAAGTATAATATTGACAAAAGATGTGAAACCTAGATATTACATCACAAAAGCAACTTATATTTTGGGACTCGCAAAAAGAATTTTGTCTACTACATTACTCGATAAGATTCTTATTAAGATTTAATTTTTTATCTATTCGCTAACAACTCTTTTTTGTTGTCTTTTATTTTTTGATCCTATATTTTGTTTGTTCGAACTAGTAGTATTTTCGCTATAAATTCTTAAAAATGGCGGAAGACTTCTCCCTCCAACTTTTAAAATATCATTAACTAATAATTCTGCAACTTTTTCTTTTTGATGACCTTGAACAGTGGACATATAATCAAATAAGAATTTTGCAAGTCTATCGAGTGATATTTGCCATGTTGAATAAGTTTGGCCATATAGCCAATTTGAAAAATCATAGAAAGTTTCGTAAACACTTTTTTGATGAACTAACAGTTGAAATGTATTATTAAAGTTTCCACTATTATATACAAGATCCCAAAATCTTGAGAATCTTTTCATGATTTGCATTTGCGAAAAAGGTATTAGATCGTTTGCCAAAATATCATAAGGTGGCATATCGCTGTAAACCATTCCATATATTTCATCATGACGATTTAGCGTAGTGCCTGAAAGTTTTTTGAGTACTCCAACTTGAATTTCGCTATTTGATAAACTGCATAAATAATCAAGATTTTCTCCAAAACTTTCACAGCTTTCCCCAGGAAGACCTATTATCAAATCTAGATGAATATGAGCATTTGTTTCTTTTTCTAAAAATGCAAGATTTTCTTTAATCTTGGGAATATTTAAATTTCTTCTAATATTCTTTGCGATATCTTTTTTGAGCGTTTGAATTCCAATTTCTAGCTGAAGTGATGTCGGTGGAAATTGCTGAATTCTCATTTTTAGTTCAGCAGGAAAATGATCAGGAATAACTTCAAAATGAGTAGTAAATGGTTCATCTTTTGATAAGAAGAAGTCAAGGAGTTTATTCGCAAGCTTTATGTCTAAATTGAAAGTCCTGTCTATGAATTTAAAATTTCTAGCACCTCTATCCCAAAGAGTTTGAAACTCAACAAGAAGTTCTTCTATTTCAAAGTTTCTGACTTCTTTGTCTATTGAAGACAGACAAAATTCACATGAAAAAGGACAACCCCTTGATGCTTCAACATAAATATATCTATTTGCTATATCAAAATCACTATAAAATTTGTATGGCAATACTATTGTTTGTAAGTCGTAAAGTTTAGGTGGAAATACTTTTTGTGTAACTTCTACATTGTTCAAAATATTCTTACATAATTCATAAAAAGGGATCTCACCTTCTCCTTCAATCACATAATCTGCTTTATCAAAATTTACCCTAAAAGGCCTATAGCTAACTTCTGGTCCACCTAAAATAATAATAGTTTTTGGACTTACTTTTTTGATAATTTCTATTAATTCTTTTACATCACTTGCATTCCAAATATATACGCCAATACCAATAATCTTTGGATTTTCTTGAAGAATATTTTCTGCAATATCTTGCATTTTTTCATTTATAACATATTCTTTGATAATAGCTTTTTCTTGAAGTTCTTTGAGATTAGCATAAAGATATCTCAACCCTAAACTGCTATGAGTGTATCTGCCATTTAAGGTTGTTAAGACTATATCATTCACTAATTTTTATTCTTGTTTATTTATTATTTTGGTTGATAGTAAGTCTGAAATTTAATTCCAAACCTTTACTTGTTTTTGCAAATCCAATTGGATAATCAAGCATAATCGAATATTCTTGTTTTTCAAGTAGCGCAATAACTTCAAAAAATTCATTTGGAGATTTTATGATTGTGTAAATAGAGTATTTGTATTGAGTGTATTTATCTTTAGTTTCACTCAATAGCTTAACTACACTCGTTTCGTTAAATAATTGCTCGATACCTTTTTTTGCTTCTGCTGAAGATAAAAATTTTGTATTCTGACTTGGAATATACTTTTTATAATGGATTTGATTTTCATTAATCATGTGAGTATTTGAAATTACCGAAGTATAAATACCTTTATTTTCAGAAGTCAAAATATTTTCACTCATCTCATATGTTTCTAAAAGTTTTGGCTTTAAAGTTTTTTCATATGGATTTGTGTCTTTGAAATTATAAACTATTGTTGACTCATTTTGAGAAACCTGCATCTCTTTTAGTAGAGAGTTATCATCTATACTTTCAAAAAGAGTTTTAATAAGAGCTATCATGTTTTGATTTACTAAAATATGATTTGGCAAATTTGCATATTCTATTTTTGCGATCTCTTTTTTTACAGTTTTTGCATATTCTGCTATAGTATTACTTGATTGGATTGAATATCCAAGATATATTGCCCCAAGTATTGTTATTATTGCTAAAATTACTCGCGTGATAATTTTGAAAATAGCTTTATTTGGTCTCTTTGATGTGAAACTATATTTTTTAATATTTTCACTTTTTACTATTGAGTCAAGTGTTTCCTCTAGATTTAATGGATTATAATTTATTTCAACAAGAACATTCTCTTTTAATATTTCTATTTGTTTTGGCTCTAAGTATTTTATTGCGTAAAAAATATTGATTTGTTCACATTGATTTTCTGTCATATTTAGCGAATAGTGTTGATTTAAAAGTGATGAAATATTTGTACCTAATTCCAATATGTATATTTCATCATAAAGAATTTGCTCTACGACTTCATCTGTATAAAAGTTTGATTTTTTAATATCACAATAAGGTGTTAGAAAATTTATTGAACTATGTAGAAACTTTTTATCCTGATCTAAAAATATCGAATACATTGTGTTGTTTAAAATAAATATATTTAGAGAATTTGGTGTTGAATTTGTCGCTAATTCTTGTCTTAAAATTGTAAACGGAGATATTAAATAGTCTATATTTCCATTATTGTAAAAGTCTTTTGATTGTTTTAAAGCTTCTTTTGGGAGAACTATATTGTGATAATCATCAAATGCAATACTGTAGTCATCTTTACTTTTTCCAGATTTTTTATTTACAATCATTTGATTTGAATCTTCACATATCGCAGAAATAATCGTATGTTTTGATTCTGTTTCTAATAATTGGATTTTCAAAAGTGTTTCTGCTGAAATATTTCCATCATTTAACGAAAATACTAATTGTTCTTTTGGCAATAATTTATTGTTTGTAAAAATCTGATAATCAAGCTTAATGTTTTTATCCATTTTGATGATACTTATGTATTGTATTTCTTTGTTACTCATACAGTTTCTCCATGTTGATTTTGATTTTGTCTTTAGCTTCTTCAAGAGTTAAATTATTTATCTCAAATGGCTCACTTACCATAAAATCTATAGTTCCAAAAGGCTTCGGAATAGTAAAATTATCCCAAGAATTTGTAGTCCAAGATTTTGATGGCTTAGAGCCAAAACATACTATTCTTGAACCAGTTTTTTGTGCAATCATTATTATTCCATCTGCAATAGAATGAGCTGGACCCTTTGGACCATCTGGTGTAATTGCTACGTCAATACCATTTTGTAATGCTTTTATTGCTCCCAAGAGCGCTTTTGCTCCACCTCTTGTAGATGAACCGCTTAATGAGCCAACACCAAGATGTTCTACTGTTCTTCTTATTATTTCGCCATCACTATGTTCGCTAACGATAACTTTTACTGTTCCATTTTTTTTGAAATTTCTATAATTGAATGCTTGCATAAGTAAGTCACCATGCCACATACATAAAATAAAGCTTTCATTGTCCATATTAGAAGGAATGTGAAATACTTTTTTGTTTGTAAGATAAATGAGTCTTGTAAATAACTGTAAAAAAAATGGAAGAATGGAAATTTGAATATTCTTTTTTAATTTTCTAGTTGTATTTTTCATTTAATAACAACTCCTTTAACTGAAGTTCTAGTGTTTTGTGTAATTTTTACATCAACTATTTGACCTAGTAACTCTTCACTACCATCTACAAATACCTGCATTCCATTATCGCTAAATCCCATAATCTCACCATTAGGTTTTAAATCTTCAAAATAAACTTTATGAATTTGACCTACCAACTTATCCATATGATAATCCTGATGAGTTTTATGTAACTCTATCAATTCATTTAATCGACTAGTTCCAAGTTCGCTATCAATTTGTTCTAAATTTGCAGCTGGAGTATTTGGACGTGGTGAATATTTAAAATTAAATATCTGATCAAATTTAACTTGATTTACAACATCTAATGTGTCTCTAAAATCCTGATCAGTTTCACCTGGAAATGCAACAATAATATCAGTGCTAATTCTTACATTTGGAACTTTTGCTTTTATTTTGTCACAAACTTTCAAGAACCACTCTTTTGTGTATCCTCTTTTCATATCTTTTAAAATTTTAGTTGAGCCACTTTGTAACGGCACATGTATTGACTTACAAATTTTAGGATTTGTTGCAAACTCTTCTATAAAGGCATCATCCATATGAAGCGGATGAGGTGAAGTGAATCTAATTCGCTCTATCCCATCAATTTTACTAATTTCTTGTAGTAACTTCGTAAAATCGTATTTCTCAGTATCTGATGAAAAATATTTTCCATAATTATTTACATTTTGACCAAGTAAAAAAATCTCTTTCATGCCATTAGCTGCTGATTTTCTAGCTTCATTTAAAATTATTTCAGCAGGAATGCTTATCTCATCGCCTCTAGTTGCTGGAACTATACAAAAAGTACATTGCTTATCGCAACCAAGTGAAATATTGATGTTTGCTTTATAAAGAGAGCTTCTGAATTCGCTAAAATCATAATTTGTTTCGTCATGATTTATATCAATTTCAACACTTCCCTTTGTTTCAACAGCTTTTGAAATTTTTGAAATATTTCTAGCACCAACAACAAAATCAACATAAGAAGCACGCTTAATAATCTCATCACCCAGGTGACTTGCAGTGCATCCACAAACGCCAATTTTTGCCCCAGTTTTTTTGATTTTGTTGAATTGACCCAATTCGCTAAATAGTTTAGCCACAGGCTTTTCTCTAACGCTACATGTGTTAATGATTATTAAATCTGCATCTTTTGGATCTGTTGTTTGAGTGTAGTTATTGTGAGTATTTAGTTCGGCAATAATATGTTCTGTATCCCTTGAATTCATTTGACATCCAAGGGTTTCTATGAAGAGTTTTTTTGACATTTCTAGTGTGTTTTTTCTTTTATTAGCTCTTAAAGAGCATGTAATTCATACATATATTCTTCATCACCAAGACCATATTTGATCTCTCTAAAGTTTACATTGTAACCCGAAGTTTCAAGACTTTCAACTAATGCCATCATATTTTTATGAGAGTTGTCTCTATCAAAGTAGTAAATTTTCCCTGTTGAATCTTTTAATTCTTCTTTGATTTTAGTAAGGCTGATTTTTTTTGGTTTTTCTTGTATTTCGTTTCTAGCTAATAAAATATCCATTTTATGAATCCTTTTGTGTTTTTATAATAGTTGCGATTTTATCAAAAAACAACTTTAACTATAGGAAGTATCTGAAATATCTATGATGTAAGTATGAGTTTGGTAAAATCTACAGAATCTAAGAAAATGCAACTTAAAAACTGCATTACGATGAAAAAACAGATAAAAAGATATATGCAATAATGAAAAAAGCAACAAAACACGATATTGAATTTATTAGAGATTATTTTTTGGAAAATTATAGCGGCGTTGTTACAGAGCTCCAGTATTCTAATGATTATGAATTGCTTGTAGATATTATTTTATCTGCACAGTGTACTGATAAAAGAGTAAATATAATAACACCAGCTCTTTTTGCTAAGTATCCTGATACTAAAAGTTTATCCAAAGCTGATATTGAAGATGTAAAAGAACTTTTAAAAAGTTGTAGTTTTTTTAACAATAAAGCAGAAAATATTATCAAAATGGCTATAAATGTAGAAGAATTTCATGATGGTGTTATTCCGCATAACCAAAAAGAATTAATGAAATTAGCTGGTGTTGGTAACAAAACTGCAAATGTATTTTTAATAGAGGCAGATGGAGCAAATCTTATGGCTGTAGATACCCATGTATTTAGGGTTTCACACAGATTAGGCCTAAGTAGTGGAAAAACTGTTGAGCAAACTGAAGCAGAACTAGTTAAAAAACTAAAAGCAGATTTGCATATTTTTCATCAAGCAATGGTCCTTTTTGGAAGATATAAATGCAAGGCAGTAAATCCTATGTGTGAAGATTGTGGACTTAAGTCTGTTTGCAAAAGTGACGGTAGATTTGGTGTGGACGGTAAAAAAACAACAAAAAACATATCAATAAAAAGTAAGAAAATAATAAAAACAAAGGCGAGTGAAAAGTAGATGGCAATAAAAAATATCAATCTAAATAATCAAGATTTTGAAATCAATTATGAAATATTAAATCCAACAAATCAAGAAACTATAGTTTTTTTACATGGTTGGGGAAGCAATAAGGATGTTATGAAAACTGCTTTTGCAAAAGTGCTAAAAACTTATAAACATATCTACATTGATATGCCAGGATTTGGGAAAAGTACAAATGAATACATTTTAACTACATGCGATTATGCAGATATTTTAAATGAATTTTTCATATCATTAAGTATTGATAAAGAAGAAACTACAATCGCAGGACATAGTTTTGGTGGAAAAGTTGCAACGCTTCTTAGTCCAAAACATCTTATTTTGCTTAGTACGGCTGGCATCTTGGAAGAAAAAAGTTCAAAAGTAAAGGCAAAAATAAGATTTGCAAAAATAGCAAATAAACTTGGATTTTCATTTTTTAGTAAATTATTTAGAAGTAAAGATGTTGAATCTATGAGTGAAAATATGTATAGCACTTTTAAAAATGTAGTTGATGAAGACTTTAGCCAAAAGTTCAAAAACTATAATGGAAAAACAACAATTTTTTGGGGTAAAAGTGATACTGCTACAAGCATTGCGAGCGGAAAGATTATTCACAAATTGATCTCTAATAGTAGGTTTTATGATTTTGATGGAGATCATTATTTCTTTTTGAAACATGCTCAAGAGATAGACAATATATTAAATAAAAATGAAGGAAAATAGATGACCGAATATTTAAACTACTTTGAGGTTTTTACAAACATATTACTTCTACTAGCTCTTGGTTGGTATTTAATAACAAATCTTCAATGGTACAACTATAAAATTGAGAGAGTCGTATTAAAGCACCACAAACAGCAATGGCATATAATTTATTTTGCTACGCCAATTGTTCTTTTTTATCTTTTACCATTTGAATATTTCGCAATTTATTTTTATTTACTCTATGTTACAAGCCTTTATTTATGGAATAAAAATTTATCGGCAAGTGTTGTTTTGACAGGAAGAGTTAAAAGATTTTTGACTATTTTATTGGCTTTTGCATTTATAGTTGATGGACTTTTATTTTTAAGTGTAGATTCTAATTATGGAGTTGCGATTGTTTTGATTTTGACTTACGCAGTAACAACGGTTTTGGAAAAAATATTCTTTTTAAGTTTCAAGCACAAAGCTAAAAAAAGATTAGAAAAAATAAATAATTTAGTAACAGTTGCAATAACGGCATCGTACGGAAAAACATCAATAAAAAATTATTTACACCAAGTTCTTAGAAAAAAATTTGTTGTTTATATGACACCACGAAGTGTAAATACAATTGGTGGAATTTGTAAAGATGTAAATGATGATTTGCCTTTGGATACTGAAGTTTATATTGCAGAAGCTGGAGCTAGAGAAAAGGGCGATATTGAAGATATTACTATGTTTTTAGAACCAGAATATGTGGTAATAGGAAGTGTTGGAGAGCAGCATATTGAGTATTTTAAAACTCTCGATAACATTATTCATACAAAAATGGAAATATTAAAATCTCCAAAATTGATTCATGGATTTGTCCATACAAGTGTTCCTATTTTAGACTATCCAACAATTACTCATTTTCCTCAAAATCTTCAAGTTACACAAAGTGATTTGGATGGAATCAATTTTAATATAGATATTAATGGAAGAACTGAACATTTTCACGCACCAATATTAGGTGCATTTAATGCCATAAATTTAACAGCCGTTATTTTGGTTGCACATAAATTAGGGATGAAAATTGAAGAGATAAAAGCTGCTTTAAACAATATCAAAGCAGTTGATCATAGATTGCATATTTCACGAGTTAATGGAAAAGTTATTCTTGATGATAGTTTTAATGGAAATCTTGAGGGGATGCTTGAGGCTGTAAAAATTTCTTCAACGCATGATGGAAGAAAAGTTATTATAACTCCCGGAATTGTTGAGAGCACTGACGAAGCAAATATTGAACTTGCCAAAGCAATTGATGACGTGTTTGATATTGCTATTATTACAGGAGACATTAATCAACAAATTCTTGTGAATAATATTAAAAAAGCACAAGTTGTAATCTTAAAAGATAAATCTGATATGGAAGTTTGTCTTCTTGAAAATACTAAATTTGGTGATTTAATCTTGTTTGCAAACGATGCACCTAACTTTATTTAGGAATTTTTATGGAAAGAGTATATGCACCTTGGAGAACTGAATATGTGTCTCACAATAGTAAAAAAATAGATGGTTGCGTTTTTTGCCATATAGTTAAAAATGTGCATGATGATGAGGAACTTGGTGTTCTTCATAGGGAAAAAGATTTTTTTATTGTTATGAATAAATACCCATATAGTCCTGGTCATTTTATGATTATTCCAAATCTACATACTGATAAACTTGAAGATTTAGATCCTGAAATTTGGGCAAGTATGACACTGTTTGCGCAAAAAGGAGTGAAGTTGCTAAAAGATGTTTTAAATGCTGGAGGTGTAAATATTGGAATGAATTTAGGAAGCGTTTCTGGTGCTGGAATTGCAGAACATATTCATTTGCACTTGGTTCCAAGATGGAGTGGAGACACTAATTTTATAACAACAATTGGAGACACAAGAGTTTATAGTACAGATTTTTTAAAAATATACAAAAGACTAAAAGAAAAATCAAATGAATATTTTATTTAAGTGGATCATGATTTGAGTCAATAAATTGACAATACCATTGTTCTATACTTTATTAAATAAAATTATAACGGAGTTTAAATGAAAAAAATAGCAGTAGCTTTTACTGGACCATCCAATAGTGGTAAAACAACATTAATTATAAATATAGCAAATGCTCTAAAAACACAAAATTATAAAGTTTGTATTGTGAAACATGATCCTCAAGATAAAGCTAAATTTGACAAAGAAGGTAAAGACAGCGATAAGTTTACAAAAACTGGCTCAGATGTTGTTGTTGTTTCACCGAATAGAACAACTATGTTTAAACAAGAAACATCTTCAATGGATGACATAGTAGAGCTTTTTGGTGATTTTGATTATCTTCTTGTTGAGGGTTTAAAAACAGTACCACTTCCAAGAGTTGCAATCTTTAGAAATGCTTTGGATGAAAAATATTTTGATGTTTCTGATGCTATTGCAACAGATGAAAGTATAGATAAAAGTAAGATTCCTTATGGATGCATACATCTTGATTTGAATAATGTTGATGAAATATTAGGTTGGATAGAGCAAAATGGAAAAAGATTTTCCTAAATTTTAAACAATGAGCACCTTTAATGTATAAAACAATCCTTCTAGTCTTTTTTTGTATTACTTCAATGCTAGCTAATCCGGAATGTTATAAAGAAGGTTATGGTGAACTAATAAGATCTGCAAATGATCACGAAATAGTTTTTAAAAATGGTACCGTTTTACCTTATCGCACTAACGATTTGAAAAATACTTGGGATGAAAAGCTAACTAATGCTGATCTGGAAATGCAAATTTCACAAACATATAGAATTGATAGTGATTTAACTATTAATTATCTATATAGTCCAGGAAGACTTAGGTATCAACCTTTCTTTCAGGCAATATACGGACAAGATGAAGTCAGTATTTCTAAAAATTTAGTAACAATTAAATGGCAAACGACAAATGGGCATAAAAATTTATTGGTAAGTAAAATTTTTGGAATTAATGAAAAACTTATAGAGATTAATAAAGAAATTTTGAAACTACCATTCAAAGAAAGAATATTTGCTGATTCTGTTGGTACTTATAACTATAGATTTATTAAAGACACAAACAGATTGTCTATGCATAGTTATGGAATAGCTATCGATTTATCACCATCTGCAACACAATATTGGAAAAATGAAGCTCAAAGTGAAACATCAAAAATCACATACAAAAATAGTATGCCTCTTTCAATTGTAAGAATTTTTGAAAAGTATGGTTTTATTTGGGGAGGAAGATGGTATCACTACGATACGATGCATTTTGAATATCGTCCAGAATTACTAGCCCCATCTTGTTTTAATCAAAAATAAGTACTCCACAAATTTATTTTATTTCCCGCTAAAGCTCTTGACAAACAGATTTTATATCTGATACAATTAAGAATTAGCACTCGTATATTACGAGTGCTAAAATTTAACAAGCTATAGGATAAATAAATGAATAAAATTTTTGAAAAACTTACAAATCAAATGCAAGAAGCTATCGAATCAAGTCTAAGTCTAGCTCTACATAATAAAAACCAAGAAGTTGAAATAGTACACATAATATGGGGTTTACTAACAAATACAAGTAGTATTTTAAATCAATTGTTAAACAAATTAAATATAGACAAGACAGCGATTGAGCTTGAAGCAAAAAGTGTTGCCAATAAACTATCTCAAGTGTCGAGTTTAACAAAAGAAAGTATTAAAATCGGTAGAAATGTTATTAATAGTCTTCAAAAAGCAGAAGGTCTTATGAATTCTGGAGGGGATGCTTTTTTAGCTGTTGATACTTGGATAATTGCAAATCTACAAGATGAATCATTTAAAAGTATTTTAGGTAAATATACTGATCTATCTGAGATAAAAAAAGAACTTGAACTATTACGAGGCGGGGCAAAAGTTGAAAGTCAAAGCGGAGACGACAATCTTGAGGCATTGGGAAAATATGGAATTGATTTAAATAAAATGGCAATTGATGGAAAGCTTGATCCGGTTATCGGACGAGATGAACAAATCAGCAGAATGATGCAGATACTAATAAGAAAAACTAAAAATAATCCAATACTTTTGGGTGAGCCTGGTACTGGAAAAACAGCTATAGCAGAAGGTTTGGCTCAAAGAATAGTAAACAAAGACGTTCCATTGAGTTTAGCTAACAAAAAAGTTATTAGCCTTGATATGAGTGCTTTAATTGCTGGAGCGAAATATAGGGGAGAATTTGAGGATAGACTAAAAGCCGTAATAAAAGAAGTTCAAAAAGCTGGCAATATTATTTTATTTATAGATGAAATTCACACAATTATTGGCGCCGGAGCTAGTGAAGGAAGTATGGATGCAGCAAATATTCTAAAGCCTGCTTTAGCTCGTGGAGAACTTCATACTATTGGGGCAACTACTCTTAAAGAATATAGAAAATATTTCGAAAAAGATACAGCTATGCAAAGAAGGTTTCAGCCTGTAAATGTCGATGAACCTTCAGTAAATGAAGCCTTACAAATATTAAGAGGCATAAAAGGAAAACTTGAAGCGCATCATAATGTAACAATCAATGATAGTGCCTTAGTTGCTGCAGCTAAATTAAGTGATCGATATATTAGTGATAGATTTTTACCTGATAAGGCTATAGATTTAATTGATGAAGCTGCTGCTGAACTTAAAATGCAAATCGAAAGTGAACCAACTGCTCTTTCTGTGGTTAAAAGACAAATTAGTACTTTGGAAGTTGAAAAAGAAGCACTCAAGATGGAAAAAAATGAAAAGAATCTTATTAGAATTCAGGAAATTGAAAAAGAATTAGCCGATTCTGGAGAAGAAAAAAGAAAATTAGAAAACCAATTTTTGAATGAAAAAAATACATTTGATAGTATTTCAAAATTGAAAACGAAGATTGATGAATTAATGACAAAAGCTGAGCGAGCTAAAAGGGAAAGTAAATTTGAAGAGGCCGCAAAAATAGAATATGGTGATATTCCTGCTCTAGAAAAACAAATTACTGAATTTGAAGAAGCTTGGACAAAAATGGAAGAAGCCGGAACACTATTGCGAAATTTTGTTAGTGAAGAAAGTATTGCTAGCATCGTGAGTAGATGGACTGGAATACCAGTTAATAAAATGCTTACAAGTGAAAAACAAAGAATTCTTCAAGTAGAAGATGTTTTAAAGAAAGAAGTTATTGGTCAAGACGAAGCTATTCACGCTATTTCAAGGGCTATAAAAAGAAATAAAGCTGGACTTAGTAGTGACAATAAGCCTATTGGAAGTTTTATGTTTTTGGGACCAACAGGAGTTGGAAAGACAGAAAGTGCAAAAACATTAGCAAGATTTTTATTTGACAATGACAAATCATTGATAAGATTTGATATGAGCGAATATATGGAAAAACACTCTGTTAGTAAATTGGTAGGTGCTCCTGCTGGATATGTCGGATATGAAGAAGGCGGACAATTAACAGAAGCTGTAAGACGAAAACCATACAGTGTTGTGCTTTTTGATGAAATTGAAAAGGCACATATTGATGTCTTTAATATTCTTTTGCAAGTTCTTGATGATGGAAGACTTACTGACAACAAAGGTGTAACAGTTGATTTTAAAAATACAATTATAATTTTAACATCAAATATTGGTAGTGCAAAAATAATAAATATTAAAGATAGAGATATTAGAAAAACTGAAGTATTATCTGAATTAAGAGCGCATTTTAAACCAGAATTTTTAAATAGACTTGACGATATTGTGATATTTGATGCTCTAAATCTTGAGGCAATAACTCAAATAGTTGATATTATGTTTGCTGGAATCGCGAAAAAGGTTGCAAGTAGAAATATCAAAATAACATTAAGCAATAGCGCAAAAGAGTATGTTGCGAGCGCAGGTTTTGATCCTGATTACGGTGCTCGACCATTAAAAAGAGCATTGTATGAAATAGTTGAGGATAAATTGGCTGAACTTATCTTGGAAGACATAGTTCAAGATGGTAATTCAGTCGAATTTGATTTTATTGATGGCAAGATTGAAGCAATTGTTTCGTAAGAAACCAATTTGTAAAAAAGAACAATTTAATACGGCTAGGATTTGTAATATATGGAGATGAAATTAGACGATGTTGTGTTAAATGTTATTCATAGAAGTGATAAGAGAATTAAAAAAATAAGTTTATCGCTTGAGAATAAAGATGAAATTATTATTAAAACACCACTTAAATTTAAGGCAAATCAGATCCGTGATATTGTTATGCAACATAAAGATTGGATTCTAAAAGCCATAAATAGAGTACCAGTAAAAAACAAATTTGATTTTATTTGTGGAGGAGAAATTCCATTTATAGGAGAGAAATATCCATTAGAGCTTATTCCTGATGATTCTGTTGTGGGCGTAAAAGTGGTTTTCAAAAATGAAATATTTTATTTTTATCACAATCCTAATTTACCACAAGAATCAGAATATGAAATGTTTGTCGATGCATTAAAAAAGTTTTATAAAAAAGTAGCAGTAAAATATATTGATCCAATATTTGATGAAATGTGTTTTTTAACAAAACTACATCCAGAAAATATAACATACAGATATGCAAAAAGACAATGGGGTAGTTGTAGTTATAAAAATGACATCTCGATTAATTATATGTTATTGCAATTTCCTTTAAATGCAATTAGATATGTCGTTCTTCACGAGCTTTGTCATATAGAAGAAAAAAATCATAGCGCAAGATTTTACAATCTTGTATCACTATATATGAGTGATTATAAACAAGAGGAAGAGAAGCTAAAACAAAAGAATTTTTAAAAAGTATGTCAATTTGTCATATTTTTGATTGTAAAATTTATTTTATGATAATATTCCAGCAAGAAAAATACAGAATAGAAGATTACGAAATAAAAGACACAAAGTCTTTTTTCGGAACAATTATTAAGGAGAAATTAAATGACTGAAGATCAAAGAAAAGCACTGGATTTAGCAATAAAACAAATGGATAAAACATTTGGAAAAGGAACACTTGTAAGACTTGGAGATAAAGTTATTGAGCCAATTGAAACAATAAGCACTGGCTCATTGGGACTAGATCTGGCTCTTGGTGTTGGAGGTATTCCTCAAGGAAGAGTTGTTGAAATATATGGGCCTGAAAGTAGTGGTAAAACAACTTTAACATTACATGCAATTGCAGAATGTCAAAAAGCAGGTGGGATATGTGCATTTATAGATGCAGAGCATGCGCTTGATGTTAAATATGCAAAAGATATTGGTGTTGATACTGAAAATCTTTTAGTTTCTCAGCCTGACTATGGTGAGCAAGCACTTGAAATTCTTGAAACTCTTGTAAGAAGTGGTGCTGTAAATCTTATAGTTGTGGATAGTGTTGCAGCACTTACGCCAAAAGTTGAAATTGATGGTGATATGGATGACCAACAAGTTGGAGTGCAAGCTAGACTTATGAGTAAAGCTTTAAGAAAAATTACTGGTATATTAAATAAAATGAATGTAACAGTTATTTTTATAAATCAAATAAGAATGAAAATTGGCATGACTGGTTATGGAAGCCCTGAAACTACAACTGGTGGAAATGCACTTAAATTTTATAGTTCTGTAAGACTTGACATTAGAAGAATCGCCACTTTAAAACAAGGTGAAAATAGTATTGGAAATAGAACAAAAGTAAAAGTTGTTAAAAATAAAGTTGCACCTCCTTTTAAAACCGCAGAATTCGATATTATGTTTGGTGAAGGTATTTCTAAGCTTGGTGAGCTAATAGATTATGGTGTGAAACTTGAAATTGTTGACAAAGCTGGTGCATGGTTTAGCTATAAAGATAGTAAAATAGGACAAGGTAAAGAAAATAGTAAAATATTCTTAAAAGCAAATCCAGAAATAGCAAACGAAATCGAAGAAAGAATCTTAAAAGCAATGGGAAGTAACGCTATACCAGTATCTCTAGATCTAGACAGTGAGGACGACGACGAGTAAAAAATCGGGGCGATATAGTTTTAAGGAACATTTGAGTAAAATCCGCCCCATTTGAATCACGATAGAGAAGAAATAAGATGAAATTAGGTCAAGAATTATATATTATTTAATAACTTTCTATTACAAGATTCGGGTTAAGAACCAAAGAGAAAAAGGAAAAAATAAATATGGAATTTAAAGACTTTAATTTTAAAGACGAATTAATGCAGGCTATCAATAAGGCTGGGTTTACAGAACCAAGTCCGATACAAAAAGACGCGATACCTATCGTATTAAGTGGAAAAGATATAGTAGCACAAGCTCAAACTGGTACTGGTAAAACAGCAGCATTTGGACTTCCAATACTACAAAATCTTAGAAGAGATGGAAGTGTTGAAGCACTTGTAATCGTACCTACAAGAGAACTTGCTATGCAAGTTAGTGATGAGTTATTTAAATTTGGTAAATTTTTAGATATTAAAACTGCTACTGTGTACGGTGGAACTTCTTACTCAAGACAAATCAAACACGCAGAAAATGCTTCAATTATTATTGCTACTCCAGGTAGACTATTAGATTTACTTAAAAATGAGCAAATAACAATTAATCCTAGATTTATTGTATTGGATGAAGCTGATGAAATGCTAGATATGGGATTCTTAGAAGATATTAAAAATATTTTTAAATTTATGCCAAAAGAAAGACAAACACTTTTATTTAGTGCAACTATGCCTGAACCAATTAAAGATTTAGCTAGAAAGATTTTAATTGAACCAGAATTTGTAACTGTTACTAAAAAAGACATGACAAATACAAACATTGTTCAATCTTACTATGTTGTTGAAGAATATGAAAGAGATGATGCTCTTATGAGACTTTTCGATTTTAAAAATCCTACTAAATCTATAGTATTTTGTAAAATGAAAAGAGATGTTGATAGACTTGCTACATATCTTGTGTCTCAAGGGTATAGTGCAAAAGCTCTTCATGGGGATCTTGAACAAAGACAAAGAGAAGAAGTTATTAGAGCATTTAAAGCTAGTACTATAGAAGTTCTTGTAGCTACAGATGTTGCTGCTAGAGGACTTGATGTAAGTGACGTAAGTCACGTGTTTAATTACCAATTACCATTTGATAGTGAACCTTATGTTCATAGAATCGGAAGAACAGGTAGAGGTGGTAAAACTGGTGCAGCTGTATCAATTGTAACTCCAAGTGAATTTAGAAGTTTACAAAAAATTCAAGCTAACATTGGAAGTATGATGGAAGCTAAAGTTGTTCCTACTATTGATGATGTTAAATCAAAAAATCATACTGGATTTATGGATAATATTAAAAATCAAGTAGTAGATCCTGCTGTTTGCAATATTATTGATTCTTTAAAAGAAGAATTTGATCTTTCTACAATTGCATATAAACTTGCAACTATTCTTACTGAAAAAGATCAAGTTAAAGGTAGAAATAAAATTGGTAAATCACACCAAGATATCGCTGCATTAATTGAAAGATTAAAAAATGATAGAGGTGGAAATGGTTCTAGAGGTAGAAGCAGAGGTCCAAGAAGAGATAATGATAGAGGTCCAAGAAGAGATAGCGACAGAGGTCCAAGAAGAGACGGAGATAGCAGACCACCAAGAAACGATAGTGGCGCAAGTAGACCAAGAAGAGATGGAGAAAGTAGACCGCCAAGAAGAGACGGAGATAGCAGACCACCAAGACCAAGAGGTGAGGGTGGTAGTTCAAGAAGAGGATAATTTCCTTTTCGAACAAAAATTATTATGTATGACATAATTATTATTGGAGCTGGAGCTAGCGGACTTATCGCAGCTTCACAACTCAAAAATCAAAAAATCTGTATTATAGATAAAAATCAAAAAATCGGTTCCAAAATAAAAGTTAGTGGCGGTGGAAAATGCAATATAACCAACGAATATCTAAATAGTGAATATTTTGATGGAAATCAAGATTTCATAACAAAAACCTTTTCCCAATTTGATAATATTTCACTTCTAAAATTTCTAAAAATCAATAATCTTAAGACAACTCTAAATGAGAAAATTGTTAAAGGAACATATTTTTGTAATTCAAGCGACGAAGTTATTAGCATGTTTTTAATGCTTACTAAACATTGCGAGTTTTTACTTGATTGTGAAGTTTTAGATGTAGAATATGAACATAATGAATATTTAATTAAAACATCAAAGAAGACATTAAAATGTAAAAAACTAATTGTATCTACAGGCGGATTGTCTTATCCAATACTTGGAGCAACAGATATTGGATACAAAATAGGTCAAAAGTTTGGTCACTCTATTGTAAAACAAAATCCTGCTTTAGTAGGGTTTACTGTTCAAAAAGATCAATTCTGGTTTAAAGAACTTTCTGGACTTTCAATGGATGCTAGAGTTACTATAGGAAATAAAACTCTAAAAGGAAGCTTATTATTTACTCATAAAGGTTGTAGTGGACCAGTTATTTTAAGTACATCTCTTTATTGGGTTAAGGGTCAAATATCAATTGACTTTTCACCAGAAAAAGATAGTTATTTACCAAAAAGATTTAAACAGGCTGTAAAAGATATGGATATTAATATTCATGATTATCAAATGTCACCAGCTGGAAATTTTGGATACACAAAAGCTGAAGTTACCAGAGGGGGTATTTCAGTTGATGAAATTAATTTTAATTTTGAAAGTAAAATACAAAAGAATTTATTTTTTATAGGCGAAGTTTTGGATGTTACAGGGGAACTTGGCGGTTATAATTTTCAATGGGCATTTAGTAGCGGATATGTTTGTGGAACAAAATTAAATAAATCATAATATTAAAGCAATAAATTTCTAAAACTACACGATAGTATCGACTTGCCTAAATAAATCTTATGATAACATAGCGAAAAAATTTAGCAGGTAAGAATGAGAGTTGCATTTATTGGTGATATTATTGGTCGTCCAGGACGAAATCATATAAAAAAAGAATTAAAAAAAATACGAGAGACTTATAGTATAGACTTTGTGATAGCAAATGGTGAAAATGCAAGTCATGGATTTGGTATTACACATGAAAGTGCAGATGAGCTTTTAAAATGTGGTATTGATGTTTTGACTGGTGGAAATCATACATGGGATAAGAAAAAAGATATTTTAGCTCTTTTGAAAACAGCCCCAGTTATGAGACCACATAACTACCCAGATGGAGTAGATGGAACAGGTCTTAAGATATTCGAAGTTAATAATCAAAAAATTGCCATTTTAAATTTAATGGGTATATATGGAATGCCTCAAGTTACAAATCCATTTTTAGTCGCACAAGAAGTTGTTGAGCAATTGAATAACGATGGAATTTTCCATATATTTGTAGATTTTCACGGTGAAGCTACTGCCGAAAAGAGAGTAATGTATGAGTTATTAAAAGGTAACGTAAGTGCTATTTGTGGCACACACACTCATATCGGAACAGATGACTTTGAAGTAGCAAATGGCACATTTTATGTCACAGATATCGGATTAACTGGTTGCAGGGATAATGTTATAGGCATGGATAGTCATGTTCCATTACAAAAAGCCTTAACAGGTCTGGGCGGACATTTTGATATTCCAAAAAGTTGCAAAACAATTTTCCAGATGATGATTGTTGATGTTGATGAAAATGGGAAAGCGATAGATGGAATGAAATTAAAATTATTTAGCGACCAACATCCAATATTGACACAAGCATTATTGTCTTAAAATGAAAAGCGATTGTAAATATAAACTTAGTTAGAATAAAATATAATAAATATAAGACAAATAGTCAAAATTAAGGAGATCCCGTGAGTAGAAATCAAGAAGAAATAGTAAGTATGTTTAATAAAATAGCTAAAACATATGATTTGGCAAATAGAATTTTAAGTATGGGAATTGACAAATTATGGAGAGCTAAGGCTTGTAATATGGTATTTTCTTTTTACAATAAACAACATATTGATACTATCGTTGATGTAGCTTGTGGAACTGGTGACCTTATGATAGATTGGAAAAATATAGCATCAAACAATACTATTACTCTTGATAAAATTATAGGAATTGACCCTAGTGTTGGAATGATGGAGGTTGGAAAAACAAAAATACAAGATGGTATCTTTATTGAAGCTGGAGCTGAAAATCTGCCACTTGATAATGAAAGTGCTGACATTATTTCAATATCTTACGGGATAAGAAATGTAGTTAAAAGACAAGAAGCACTTGAAGAATTCGCAAGAGTTTTAAAACCAAATGGTATTTTAGTAATTTTAGAGTTCACTAAAAATGATAAAAATGATTTAGCAGCAAAAATTACAAATTTCTATATGCATAGAATTATGCCAGTCATTGGAGGACTTATTTCGGGCGATAGTGAAGCTTATATGTATTTGCCAGCATCGATTGATAGTTTTATAACAACAAAAGAGATGATTAATGAATTAAAATCTGTTGGACTTGAACCTATTTTTACTCAAGGGTATTCTTTTGATATGAGTACAACTTTTATAGCTAGAAAAATTTAATTGGATATAACTTGAATGTTCCATTAACAGTAAATGAGCTCAATAACCAAATAAATGCTCTATTGGAAACAACATTTTCCAATGTTTATGTTGATGGTGAAATTTCAAATTTAACATATCATAGTAGTGGTCATATTTATTTTAGTATTAAAGATGACAAATCTACTGTTTCATGTGTCATGTTCAAGGGAAATGCACAATATTTAAAATTTAAATTAACACCTGGCATGAAGATAACTATCAGAGGTAGTGTCACAGTTTATGTTCCAAGGGGTACTTATCAGATTTTATGCACAAAAATTGAGCCTAGCGGAGTTGGAGAACTTTCTTTGGCTTTTGAGCAACTAAAAACTAAACTACAAATCAAGGGATATTTCGATAAATCTATCAAAAAAGAACTTCCAGATTATCCAAAAAATATTTACGTTGTAACATCAAATACAGGTGCAGCCATTGAAGATATGAAAAAAATATTAGCGCATCGTTATCCTATTGCTAAGATGATTTTGATACCAACCTTAGTTCAGGGTGTAGGCGCTAAAGATGATATTGCTAGAAGTATCAAATTTGCTGATAGCTTAGCTTCAAATGTTAAAGATAGCATTATGATAGTTGGAAGAGGTGGAGGAAGCATTGAAGACTTATGGGCTTTTAATGAAGAAAATGTAGCAGATGCTATATTTAATTCTAAAACACCAATTATTAGTGCAGTTGGACATGAGAATGATTTTGTTATAAGTGATTTTGTTGCAGATGTTAGAGCGAGTACACCATCCAATGCAATTGAGATATCCACACCTAATATTAATGATTTAATTATGTATGTAGATGGTTTTAAAGATGAATTAAATTCAAAATTAAAAATAATATTTCAAACTAAAAGTTTCGCATTGGAAAGCATGAGATCATTATTTAACCAACATTCATTTTCAAAAAGATTTAGTCTGATTGAGCAAACAATTTCATATATTAAAAAACAAATTATACAGAGACATCAACAATTTTTAATTGAACAACAAAAAAAGATTGATTTTGTTGTTCAAGTTTTTGAAAATAATCACCCAAATAAAAAAATCAATAAAGGTTTCGTTCAAGTTACTAAAGAAAATAAAATTATTGATATTGATAATTTTAATATTTCAGATGAAATAACTTTGGAAACGCCTAAAAATAAATTCCAATGTAAAATACTTCAAAAATCACTAAATATATAGATTGATATTTAGTAGGCAACTAGTTTTGAACCAGTAAGTGCTATCTTGCTGATAGTTTCATTTGCTAATTTATCTAAGAATTTGTCCATTTTGTCTTTTTTGTCCCAAACTGGATCTTGTACTTTTGCAGCTACTTCAACCATTTTTTTTGCTTGAGTCATTGTTGCAACAGTATCAACTAGTCCAACATCTTTTGCTTGACTCGCTGTAAATATATGAGCATCGGCATATTTATTTTTATCTTCAATTTTTAATTTTCTAGCATTCGCAACATCTTGAACAAACATGTCGTATGTTCCTAAAATAACTTTATTTAGCTCTGCTAATTCTTCTTTTGTCCATTTTCTTGTTGGTGTGCCAGCTTCTTTGTATGTTCCCATTTTTACAGTCTGAGTTTTAATTCCTAATTTACTCATTAAAGAACTCGCATCAACACTTTCCATAATAACACCAATGCTTCCGATCATACTTCCTGGATTTGCAACTATTTTTGACGCGAAAATTGATGAATAGTAACTACCGCTCGCCATAGTCCCACTTGCATAAGCAATAACTGGCTTGATTTGATTTAGTTCTTTTATTGCATATGCAATCTCAATTGAAGGAGCTACAGCTCCTCCTGGAGAATTAACATCAAGCAAAACACCTTTTATTGAATCATCTTTTTTTGTCTTCTCGATCTCTTCCAAAACAAAACTTGCATCCATAATAGCACCATCAAGATGTATGGTTTTTAAATTTGGAGTAACTAGTTCCTCACTATTAGAATTTTGATAAATAAAAAACACTACAAGAACTAACACTGTTGCTTTAAAGTGATTTTGAATAAAAGAAATTGTTGCCGTAATTGGTAAAAGAATATTTTGAAATAAATTAGTTAAGTTCATTATTTCCCCTTATGAATGTTTTATTTACTTTTGTTTTGTGTAAAATAATTGAAGTTGTTAAATTCTCAATTTCTACAGAATCTGGAAGATTGAAAACAATCAAATCAGAATCTTTTGCTATTTTTAAACTACCTTTATTTTCTAGCCCAAGAGCAATTGCTCCACCATTAGTTGCTGACAATATAAGTTTATTTGCCAATTCCTCAGTTTGAAATTGTTTGTGAATGAAAAAAGCACTTTTTAGCTCTTCAAACAAATCTAAAGTGTAGTTTGAACTAAGCCCATCTGTACCAATAGCAAGAGGAATACTATCCATATATTCTAAATTTAAAGTTTTATTATTTAGTAATCTATTTGAATTTGGGCAATGTATAATAGTTGCTCCAAGTTCTTTGATTTTTGATAATTCATCTTTATTGGCTTCAACGCAATGAGTAAAGCTCAATTTATTTGTATTCTTAAATGACATCAAAAATTCACTTGGTGTTTGTAGTGATTTTTGTTGATTTAGCATATCTTTAAAGAACATCGCAAATTCACCATTTGAATAATTCAGCCAATCGTTTTCTGCAGGACTTTCCATAAAATGAGCAGATACAGGCGCATTTTCTTCTCTTGCTATACGTAAAGCTTCACGAATTAAAAATGGATGTGTTGAATATGGAGAATGGATAGCTATTGCAGGTATAAAATTAGCTGATTTATGTTTTTTTGCTAGAAGAAATTTCTCTCTAAAGTCTTGCAATAGTGTATCTATCATTTCTGGCTTACTACCTAAAATTTCAGTAAAATAAACTACATTTAATTTTGTTTCTGAACATGAATTTAAATCAAATCCATATGAACTAATCGCACCAATGGTTGTTGTTCCATTTGAAAGTAATTTATTCAATTCATTATCCATAAGCTCTTTCGTTGCTTTCTCAATTAATTCTTCGCGATTTTGAATAACAGAAAAAAGCCATTTAACAAAATTTCCATAGCTTAGAGTTGTTTTGTTGGCACTAAATTCAAGATGAAGGTGCGCATTAATAAGTCCAGGCATAATCACGCTATTTTCACCTTGGTATACAATTTCACATTCTGGATATTTCTTTTCAATATTTTCTTTTGTATTTATATCTATTATTGTTTCATCAAATACAATTACTCCATCTTTAATAATTGTAAAATTTTCATCACAAGTTAATATCCAATCGCTGGCTAAAAAGTTCATTTTGGTCCTATATTTATTTGATTTTAGTTTGTTTTGGTTATTATAGCAAATTAAAAATTATTAACACAAAGAAGGATTATTTATGAAAATAGCAGTTATTCAAGGACCAAATTTAAATATGTTGGGAATGAGAGAAAGACATATTTATGGACCAATGACTTTGGATCAGATTCATGCTCAATTAGAAGCTAGCGCTTCACAAAATGGAATTGAACTTGAATTCTTTCAATCAAATTTAGAAGGTGAAATTATTGATAGAATTCAAGAGTGTATGGGAACTGTAAACGGAATCCTTATAAATCCAGCTGCTTACACGCATACAAGCATTGCAATTGCAGATGCACTAAAAGCCGTAGCATTGCCAACTGTTGAAGTTCATATTTCAAACATATATCATAGAGAAGAATTTAGACAAAAATCAATTACAGCAAGTGCAAGTACAGGAGTAATAACAGGTTTTGGACCATTTGGTTATCATTTAGGGCTTATAGCTCTTACTCAAATAATTTCTGAAATTCATGGTGCGCAAGCAGCTGCAAATGCTCAAACTTCAGAAGAAGTGTCTGCTGAGCCAACAGCACAAGAATAGTACATAAAATAATTATGACAATAGTTTTAGCCTCAACAAATCAAGGAAAAATTAAAGAGCTTAAAGCTCTTTTGCCAGAGTATGAAATAGTTACGATGAAAGATATTTTAGGTGATATTGATATAGAGGAAGATGGTAATACTTTTCAAGAAAATGCTATAAAGAAAGCAAAAACTATTGCTGAGATGATAAGCGATAACAAAAGCTTAGATAATTATTTAGTTATATCTGATGATAGTGGACTAAGCGTTAATGCTCTATCTGGAGAACCAAATATTTACAGCGCAAGATATGCAGGACCAAATGCAACAGATAAAGATAATATTATTAAACTCACAGAAAATCTAAAAACAAAACAACTTGCAAAAACATCCGCATTCTACACAGCATGCATAGCAATTTCATATAAAAATAATATTTACACAACTCATGGTTGGTTATATGGTGATGTTATAGATACAGTTCATGGAGATGGTGGATTTGGTTATGATCCAATTTTTATTCCACATGGATACAATAAAACTTTAGGCGAATTGCCAGCTGATTTAAAAAAAGATATTTCACACCGTTCCCAAGCTCTCAAGCTTGCCATGAAAATCATCAAAACTATTGTGTAATTTTTATATATAGCAAGATTATCTCCAAAAAACTTACATATGATAGTAATAATTTCAATTATATTAGTATTATTACTATCATTATTTTTTATTAACAATTATTTTCAAATTAAATCTATTAACATGTAACCGAAATATAGACAAAATAGTCATCAATATTAGTGTGGCAAATAGTTAGAATCCATTTTAATTATGGAGTTTCACAGAATAACTATTTCAGTTTCCAGTTTGATATTGAATTCACTTAGAACTCTTTCTTTTGCTAAATTTATTAGTTTGATAGCTTCGTCATAAGTCCCATTTCCCATATTAACTAAAAAGTTAGCATGCATCGAACTGAAAGCCATTCCACCAATATTATGTCCTTTTAGACCAACTTTTTCTATCAAATATCCAGCGCTATGTTCTTTTGGATTTTTAAAGCAACTACCAGCACTTGGAAGATTGGGTTGATTATTTCTCATTTGTATAAACATATCCATTTTTTCTTTACTAAATCCGCTTGTTGTGTTAAATGTTGCTTCATAAACAACACCTTTAATTTCAGTGTGTCTGTATGTAAAATTGATGTTTTCTTTTAGAATTTCACCTTCATTTGTTTTGATACTATGAAGATAATTCATCATTTCCCATTCTTTTAGTCCAGCGTTCATTTTGACTAGGCCACCAATGCTTCCTGGTAATTTTCCTAAGAATTCAAAATCACCGATATCGTTTTTTTTGCAGTAAGTAAGCATTTTTCCACTCATAGTAGCGCCACCAACTATTAACTTATCACCTTTTTGAATAATATAATCAAATTCATCACCAAGTATCGCCAATTTGGGTGGATTATTTGAAAGGAGTAAATTATTTCCTTTACCGATAATGTGATATTTTGAATAATCACCTATTTCATTTATCACCTTAACATCGTGTTTACCACCGATATGAATTGATGTGTATTTTTTAAAATCTATTGTTTTCAAATAATTGCCCTCATAAAATAATGCGGATTATATCAAACATAACTTACGGTGTGGTATAATTCGCGACATTTTAATTAAAGAGGATATACAAGCATGAGCTTCATAGAAACAAGAGGGAATGATGGAATTAAACCAAATGAGGTTGAGTTTTCATACGCTATTTTAAATCCAAGTGCTTCATTTGGTGGATTGTATATCCCAAAAAGCTTACCAAACTTGGGTGAAGATTTTATAGAAAGTCATAAAAACAAAAGTTATAAAGAATTAGCTTTCGATATTTTAACTGCTTTTAAAGTTGATATTGAAGAAAATGATTTACAAACTGCTCTTAATCTATATGATAATTTTGATGATAAAAGCAATCCTTCACCGGTTGTAAAAGTTAAAGAAAATCTTTTTGTAAACGAACAATATCATGGTCCAACAAGAGCTTTTAAAGATATGGCGCTTCAGCCTTTTGGTTCTATATTGAGTGCGATAGCAAAAAAAAGAAATGAAAAATACCTAATATTAGCAGCTACTTCAGGTGATACTGGACCAGCTGCATTGAATACTTTCAAAAATAAAGAAGGTATTAAAGTTGCTTGTTTATATCCAGTTGGCGGTACAAGCGATGTGCAAAGACTACAAATGGTAACAGAAGATGGTGAAAATCTTAAAGTAATCGGAATCAATGGCAATTTTGACGATGCGCAAAACGCATTAAAGAATCTTCTTGCGAGTGAAACTTTCAAAACAACTTTAGGTGAAAAACATACAAAACTAAGTGCTGCAAATAGTGTTAATTTTGGAAGAATTATTTTTCAAATAGTTTATCATTTCTGGTCTTACATCGAATTATTAAGACAAAATGAGATTGAAAATGGAGAAAAAATTTATCTTACAGTTCCATCTGGAAATTTTGGAAATGCTCTTGGTGGGTATTATGCAAAAAAAATGGGATTACCTGTTGAGAAAATTTTAATTACATCGAATGAAAATAATGTACTAACTTCATGGATAAATGATGGAGTCTATGACTTAAATGATAAAACTCTTGTTTTAACTAAATCTCCAGCAATGGATATTTTAAAATCTTCAAACATAGAAAGAATTATGTACGATATGTTTGGTAGTGATAGAACAAAAGAACTTATGGAAGATTTGAATTCAAAAAATTCTTTTATCCTCAGTATTGATGAAAAAGCAAAATTACAAAGTGAATTTAGCGCAACTTTTAGTGATGATACTTATGGATTGAAAACAATTAAAAACTATCTTGAGGACGGTTATCTTATGGACCCGCATACAGCAACTTGTATTAAAGCATATGAAACACTGATGGATAAACCATTGAAAAATGTAGTTTATAGTACTGCAGAATGGACGAAATTTTCACCATCGGTTTTAAATGCATTAAATGATGATAGTATGAAATATAAAGATATCGACGCACTAAAAATAATTAGCGATAAATATAATATAAAAGTTCCAACTATGATTCAAAATGTCTTTGACGCTAAAGTCAGACATACAGTTGAAATAAATATTGATGATTTAGAGAAAGAGATTGTCTCATTTATTTAATAAAATAATGAGATTTATCTTTTTTAAAATTGTTTTTAAAAAAAGCTCAAGCATTTTTGCTTGAGCTTTTTTTGTTTCTTGAATTATTTTATAGTCATAAGGTACGAAAGAACAGTATCGATAAATGCATCGTGTTTTCTTTCTTTTAAATAAGCAATGTATAGAGTTCTTTTCATTGTTAGTTTTGGTAGTCTTGCAACATAAAGTTTTCTATCATCTTCATATTCTTTTAAAGCTTTATAAGATGCTATAGAAACAGTTGGAGTATCTGTTTTTGAAGAATGTAGTACTGTTTGTAAAATAGCAGTTAAAGATGATGATTGTGTTACTATATTGAAAGTATCACAATCTTGGAATCCAGCTAGATCCAAATATTCTTTAAATAGTTTTCTTGTGTGACTTTCTGGATCTCTACAAACCCATTTGTAAGATTGTAAATCTTCATTTTTAACTCTTTTTGGAAGTGGTTGATTTGAAAATATTACAATTTCATCTTCCATCCAATCTCTGTAAATGATGCCATCTTCAAAAATTGGAGACTCAATAAGAGCCATATCAACTTTTTTGTCTAGTAAGTCAACTATACATTCTTTACTCAATCCAACATTTATATTTACTTCATTATTAATAGTTTGTTTTATTTCATTTAGCACAGTTGGAAGAATATAATCTCCAATAACTTTAGAAGCAGCAAAAATAAAAGTTATATCTTTGTTGATAATATCAAGTAGTTGTTGTTCTGCAACAGTGATAGATTTATGAAGTTTTTGAGCAATTAAAAAAAGTTTCTCACCTTCTTTTGTTAATCGTATCCCATTTTTCTTTCTATCAAGTACTCTTGTATCCAGATAGTCTTCAATGTATTTCATTTGTTGAGTAACTGCAGGCTGAGAAATCCCTAATTTAGCAGATGCTTTTGAAAATGACTTCTCTCTTACTACTGTTAGGAAAGTGTTTAGTTTTGTAAAATCCGATAACATAAATATAACCTCTTGTAAAAATTAATAATTATCATAACATATATTTATATAAAAAAGATTAAAAATAGTTATATATCCTGTAGATTATAAATTTATCTTAATTGGGTTATAATAAATAAAATAAATCAAAAATTAATATTATCAAAGGAAAATTTATGCTTTCATCTTTAAATGCTGCTCAAAAGTCAGCAGCTGAACATATAGATGGGCCACTTTTAATTCTAGCTGGAGCTGGAAGTGGTAAAACGAAAACAATTACTACAAGATTGGCATATCTTATCTCTTTGGGTATCGATCCAGCTTCAATTCTTACTTTAACCTTTACGAATAAAGCAGCTACTGAGATGAGAAATAGGGCATATAATCTAATTGATAATATTCAATATCCACCATTACTTTGCACATTCCATAAATTTGGATTGCTTTTTTTGAAATTTCACATTTCAAAACTTGGAAGGAAAAATAATTTTGTAATCATTGACAGCGATGATAGAAAAAAGATTTTAAAGATGATAGATAAGGAAACTACAACATCAATACTCTCAAATGAAATATCAAAATTTAAAAATCTCATGATGACTCCACATGATGTTAAAAAAACCTCTGAAGATAAATTGTATGCAAAAATTGCTCAAGTTTATGAATTGTACGAAGCTTATTTGGAAAAAAATAATCTAGTAGATTTTGATGACTTATTACTTTTGACTTATAAAATATTAGATCAAAATAAAGAAATAGCGATCGAAACAAGTGAGCGATACCGATACATCATGGTTGATGAGTATCAAGATACCAATGAATTGCAATACAAATTACTTCAAAAGCTTTGCACATCCCATAATAATTTATGTGTCGTTGGGGACGATGATCAAAGTATTTATGGGTGGCGAGGCGCTAACGTTAAAAATATATTGAATTTTAGTAGCATATTTGAAGATGCAATGGTTATAAAATTAGAAGAAAATTATCGTTCTACTTCAAAAATCTTAGAGCATGCGAATTCTCTAATTGAGCACAATAGAGATAGATTAGGAAAAGAATTGCGTTCAACAAGAGGAATTGGTGAAGATATCAAATTCTATGAGTCAAATGATGAAAATGATGAAACTAGAAAAATTGCAGATGATGTGAAAAAATTGATAAATGAAGGAATTGACCCTGGAGAAATAGCTATACTTTATAGGGTCAATGCACTCAGTCGTGCTCTTGAAGAAGGATTTAATAGGGCCAGAATCAACTATAAATTAGTTGGTGGAATGAAGTTTTATGAGAGAGCCGAGATAAAAGATTTAATTGCTTATTTTAGAGTTATTACAAACAAAAATGATAATTTTTCTTTAAAAAGAATCATAAATAAGCCAAAACGAGGAATCGGGCCAACAACTATAGATAAGCTTGAAGTTGAAGCTATAGCTATGAAGAAATCAGTTTTTAGTTTGATAGAAGATCTTGATAATAATGAATTAGCCAAATATGTTGGCAAGAAAAATGCTATGACTTTAAAAGTTTTTATGGCTTCAATTAAAGATTTACAAGAAGTTTTACAAACTTCAAGAATGAGATTTATAGATCTTTTTGATGAAACATTTGACTTTAAAGAGTTCTATCAGAATCAACCAGAAAGTGCCGACAGAATAGCAAATATTGATGAATTTTATGGTTATTTGCGAGATTTCTTATTACAAAATATTGACTCAAATTTAGAAGACTTTTTGAATGATATATCTTTAAAAAGTGACCAAGACGCATTGACTGATGGAGCTGTTTCGATGATGAGTATCCATGCATCAAAAGGTTTAGAATATGGGTACGTTTTTGTTATAGGACTTGAAGAAGGTTTTTTCCCATTAGTTGGTGATGGAACTGATCTTGAAGAAGAAAGACGGCTAGGATATGTTGCATTTACTAGGGCTAAAGACAAATTAACATTAAGTTGTGTTCATAGTCGATTTTATAAAGGTAGAAGAACTCAACTTGTAAAAAGTAGATTTTTAAGTGAAAGTGGTGTCATTGAGGGTAGTTTTAGTATAGAAAAATCAAATGCTTTCAAAAAAGATGACATTATTAAACATAAGATTTTTGGCATGGGAAGAGTTTTGAGTGTTCAAAAAGTTGGAAAAGATTTAAAATTAAATATCAATTTTGGCGGTTCAAGAAGAGATATACTTTCTTCATTTGTGGAGAAGATTTGATTGAATAGACTTTTTGTTGTAAAAAAACCAGTTAATATTAGTAGTAACTTTTATCTAAGTAGAATAAAAAGAAAGTACAAGGAAAAAGTTGCAGGCTTTAGTGGAACACTTGATCCATTTGCATGCGGATGTTTAATTGTAGCATTTGGAAAATATCCTCAACTATTTAGATTTTTAAAAAAAGCTCCAAAAACATATAGAACCACAATGTGGCTTGACGTAGAAAGCTCAAGTTTTGATATAGAAAATATAATAAAAACAGAAATTAATAATTCTAAACTTGACGAGCAAATAGTCAAACAAGAGCTGAATGGTTTAGTTGGAACATTAGAGTATTTACCACCAAAATACAGTGCAAAAAATATTGATGGTAAAAGAGCATATGAAATGGCTAGAGAAGGAATTGATTTCGAAATGAAACACATCACTTCTAGCATTTATGATGTTAAATTTATAAATTACAATCATCCTTTTATTAGCTTTGACATCAAAGTAAGTGAAGGTAGTTACATAAGAAGTATTGCACAAGTTTTACTCGATAGACTTGGTAGAAATGGCACTTTATCCTATCTTGAAAGATTAAATGAAGGTGATTTTGTTTTTAATGATGAAGTAGCACTGAATCCAATTAATTATCTAGATTTGGAGCAAAATGTATATGTTGGGGATAAAAGTTGGTTTATTCTTGGTAAAAAACTGAATATCGAATATTTTGAAAACAAAGCCGATAATCATTATTTGATTATTTTTGATGATTTTTTCTCTATTATTAAAATACAAGATGGTGAACCAAAATATGTTTTGAATCGAGTTTATTTTGATGAAACTTACGGAAATATTTAATATGAATAAGGTGGAAAACTTTTTTAATAATAATCAAGAAATGACAAGAAAGTCATATGCTAAAGTAAATATTTTTTTGAAGATTGCTGGAAAAAGAAATGATTATCATGAAATTGTTTCAAGATTTGTAAGAGTTAAAAATCTTTTTGATGTAATGTCATTTCAAAAGCAATCCTGCGAAGAATTTGTTTTAGAGGGTGATTTTGGATGTGATACAAAACAAAATACAATATATAAAGCCTATTTGAAACTTGCAGAATTATCTCCAAAAGTTGAATTATTTTTTAAGCAACACAAAACGGTTGTTACAAAAAAAGTGCCTGAATTTGCAGGACTTGGTGGTGGAAGTTCAAATGCTGCTACTTTTATTTTGATGGTAAATGATTTTTGTAAGCTTGATATTGATATAAATAAAATGGCCGAGATCGGTTCTAAAATAGGTGCAGATGTACCATTCTTTATTTACGAATATGATAGTGCAAATGTAACTGGAATTGGCGAAATAGTACACAAATTTGATGAAGAAACTTTAAACATTAGTACTTTTACTCCAAATATTAAATGTAATACAGCAGCTATTTTTAGAGAGTTTAGAAATAAATTTTATAAAGAAATAAGCAATGAAGATTCATCTAGGCTTTTGAAAATGCGAAGCATTGATATTTTAAAATATTTAACAATTGAAGATGCGAATGATTTGTATGCACCAGCTTGTAACGTTTATCCCGAACTTAAACAAATAGAGCAAAAAGAAAATGAAAAATACAAAATCAAAAACTATTTTAGCGGCAGTGGCAGCAGTTTTTTTAGAATAATTGATGAAAATAAGTAGGAATAAATGGCAAGTAAAAAAGACAATAATCAAAAAGAATTTTTAAATCGAAAAGTATTTCATGATTATGAAGTTAGTGATGTAATTGAAGCTGGTATTGAACTTCTTGGCAGTGAAGTTAAAGCCATAAGGGCAGGAAGAGTAAATCTTAGAGATAGTTTTATAAGAATCATCAAGAATGAAATGTTTTTATTGAATATGCATGTTTCCTATCTTGATACAGCTCATGTTTCTTATAGACCAGAAGAAGCTAGGGCTCGAAAAATATTAATACATAGAAAGCAAATAAATAAATTTTTCCAAAAAGTTACTCGTGATGGCTTTACAATTGTTGTTACAAAACTATATTTTAACGATAAAAATTTTATAAAATTAAATATAGGAATCGGTCAAGGTAAAAAGCTTCATGATAAAAGAGATGCTTTAAAAGAAAAAGACTTGAAGCGAGAAAGCGATAGAGCTAAGAAAGAGTGGAGTAGGTAAATCTATGACAAATGCTAAATTAAAAGAGGAAGATTTAAAATACATCTTTCACCCGTGCACCCAGATGAAAGATCATGAAAGATTGCCTTTAATTCCAATTAAAAGCGGTAATGGAGTAATGCTTGAGGATTTCGATGGCAATAAATATATTGACGCAATAAGTTCTTGGTGGGTAAATACTCTTGGTCACAGCAATAAATACATTAATGAAAAAATAAAAGCGCAGCTGGATACTTTGGAGCATGTTTTACTTGCAGGGTTTACTCATGAACCAGCTATTCAATTATCAAAAAAATTGGTTGAATTAACACCAAAAGGTTTAGATAAAGTTTTTTTTGCAGATAATGGAAGTAGTGGGATTGAAGTTGCGCTTAAAATGGCTTTCCATTACTATTCAAATAAAGGCGAGCAAAGAGAATATTTTGTATCACTTAGTGGTTCTTATCATGGTGAGACTATCGGAGCACTTAGTGTTAGTGATATGGGACTTTACAAAGATGTATACAATCCAATTTTAATAAAAACACTTCAGGCAAAATCACCACAAAACCAGACAATAGAAGAGGCAAAATTTGCTCTTGATGATATGGAAAATATTTTAAAATTAAACCATAAGAATATTGTTTCAGTGATCGTTGAACCACTTGTACAATGTGCTGGAAATATGAATATGTACCATCCTGTATATCTGAATGGACTTAGGAGTCTTTGCGATAAGTATGATGTGCTACTTATAGCTGATGAAGTTGCAGTTGGATTTGGAAGAACAGGTAAATTATTTGCGTGCGAATTAGCAGGAATTACACCTGATTTTATGGTTCTAAGCAAAGGTCTTACGGCAGGTTATTTACCACTTAGTGTTGTGATGTTGACAAATACAATATACGATATGTTTTATTGTGAATATGACACAAAAGGTGCAAAATCATTTTTGCATTCACACAGTTATACTGGAAATCCACTATCTGTTACAGCTGCAATAGCTGGACTCGAATTCTTGGAAAATGAAAATATTTTACAAAAGAATCAAGATACTATAGAGCTTATAAGGGAACAGTCGCTAAGACTTAAAGAATTAGCATCCGTGACAAATATTAGACAGCAAGGGATGATTTTTGCATTCGATGTTCTTGGTTATAAGAGTGAAGACAGAATAGGGTTACGCATTTATGAGTTTGCTTTAAAACATGGAGTTTTAATTCGTCCTCTTGGTAATGTTGTTTACTTTATGCCACCATATGTTATTAAAAATGATGAAATTATTAAAGTTTTTGACGTCATGATTGATGCGGTTTTGAGTTTATAGGTTAGCTAGAAAGAAATTTCTTTCTAGCTGGAAAATTGATTATTCTTTTCCTCTTGTTATTTTTGCACCAAGATTTGTAAGTTTTTCTTCTAATCTATCATATCCTCTGTCAAGGTGATAAATTCTGTGAACAGTTGTTTCTCCTTCGGCTACAAGTGCAGCTAAAACTAAAGCGCTACTAGCTCTTAAGTCTGTTGCCATTACATCTGTACCAAAAAGTTTATTCGGAGTTCCTATAACCGTAGCAACAGTTCCATTAAGACTTATATCAGAACCCATTCTTAAAAGCTCACTAACATGCATAAATCTGTTTTCAAATAATTTTTCATCAATAATGCTAACACCTTCAGCCATAGTACAAAGCGCCATAAATTGTGCTTGCATATCAGTTGGGAAACCAGGATACTCAGTTGTTGTGATATTTATTGGCTTGATCTTATCTGCTGGAAAAATAGTAACAGCATTCTCTTCTCTAAGGATTTTGAAACCCATATCTTCAAATTTAATCAGCATCGCCTCGAGATGTTTAGGGATAACATTTGTCACTTTTAAAACTTGATTTGTTATAGCACCAGCACATAAATATGTACCAGCTTCAATTCTGTCTGGAATAATACTGAAAGGTTTAAACTCTAAAAGTTTTCTATCGTTACCAACTATTTCTAAAGTATTTGTTCCAATACCTTTGATAGAAACACCAGCATCTCTTAAAACCTCACAAAGCTGAACAACTTCAGGCTCCTTTGCGGCATTTATGATTGTAGTATTCCCTTTTGCTAAAGCTGCAGCCATAACAATATTTTCAGTACCAGTTACTGTTATTTTATCAAATACAATAGTCGCACCTTTTAAACCATCCGGAGCAGTCGCAGCAATATATCCATTTTTTATTTCGATAACTGCACCCATATGTTCAAGAGCTTTAAGATGTAAATCAACAGGTCTTTGACCTATTGCGCAACCACCAGGAAGTGAAACTTCACAGTGTCCAAATCTAGCAAGAAGCGGACCAAGAACCAAAATAGAAGCCCTCATAGTTTTTACAATATCGTATGTAGCTTCTGTTTTGTTTAGTTCAGTTGTATTTAGTGTAATTTCGTTGATATTATGATCGTATTTTCCACCAAGCATACCAATAAGTTTTAAAAGAGTTTTTATATCTACAACATTTGGTAAATTTGAAATTTTTACATCATTTGAAGCCAATATAGTTGAAGCTAAAAGTGGAAGTGCTGCATTTTTAGCACCTGTTATAACAACATCCCCCTCTAGTTTAGTTCCCCCAGTAATTTTTAAATAATCCATTTATTGTTCCCCTTAGTTTTTATTAATTTTTTTCATGTTAAGACTTTGTATCATTAATATTAATTATATCTACAATTTCTTTTAATACTTCATATACTCTATGAATAGATTTGATTTCACACTTTTCACGATTCCCATGTGGAAAATAGATATTCGGACCTATTGATGTTATGAACATTTGCGGATACTTTTCTTTAAAAATAGCACATTCAAGACCAGCATGCACAGCTTCAAATGATACATTTTCATCATATTTTTTGTAAATTTCAAAAACTATTTCAGAAAAAATATTCTTCGTTGGACTCCAAGCTGGATATTTGCCATTTGTGCGTACACTAAATCCAAAATCCTTAGCTTCATTAATTGTGGTTTCTTTGATATTTGCCAAATCTTCATTATCCATGCTTCTAGCGCTCAAAGATATTTCAATATTAGCATTTTCTGTTTTGATAATTGATAAATTGATTGATGTTTGAGGAAGATTAAGCTCACTATTTAGTTCTAGAACACCATTTTTAAATTCACATAAAAAATCAACAATCTTGTCGTCAAAAATTTGATAGTTTTCATTTTCTATATCGACTTTTTTGACAGACATTTTTTCATGCGAAATTTTCGGCACTATGTTTGATAAAATAATTGCACTACATTTTTTTGGTATAGAATTTATTCTTTCTCCACCATCTATTTTAATAAGGTCACCATCACAATCTTTTATAGTTTGGGCAACTAATTTTATTGCATTTGGAATGTTTTTATCGATATCTACACCACTATGCCCACCATCTAGCCCAGTTATTGAAATCTCATAGAAAGATTTATAGTTTGTATCTTTAATTGGTTTAGACTTGTTTGAATTGCAAAAAATATCAATTCCACCGGCACAACCGATACATATTCTAGCTTCTTCTTCGCTATCTAGATTTAGCATGTATTTCGATACTAATGGGAGTGTTAAATTATTTGCCCCAATTAATCCAATCTCTTCATCACTTGTGAATAAAAATTCTGCAATTTTATGCTCTTTCATAAGCTGTAGCATATATGCGCATCCAATCCCATTGTCACTGCCGAGAGTCGAGTTTTTTGCTGTTAAAAATCCATCAATTTCTACTATTTCTGGAATTTTGCCATCTTCTAGGCAAACCATATCATAGTGTGATTGGAGACAAATAATTGATTGTTGATTTTTTTTGTAGCACAGAATATTTTTTGCTTCATCTACTTGACAAGTATAGTCATATTGCTTTGCAAAAGCAATTATGAAATCTATAAATGGTTGATGTGTTCCGCTACATCTTGGTACTTTTGTAATATCTTTAAATAGTTCTAAAATCATTGACGGGATTATATCTATTTTTAGTAAGTTTTCGTTAAAATCAGGATCTTTTAAAATAAATTTTGGATATAAAATGATTGTTAATATAACTTTACCAAATAGTTCGTATGATGTTAATATAGATAAATTAAAAAATATTAAATTAAATAGCAAAGCTGTTGTGGTTACAAACCCTACAGTTAGTGGTTTTCATCTGGATTATTTACTCTCACATATTGAAGCAAAAGAGATATCTGTTGTTACGATCCCTGATGGAGAAGAATATAAAACCATGGCAACTATCGAGATGATTCTTGAACATTGTTTTATGCAAAAATTAAACCGTAGTTCAGTTTTAATAGCCTTCGGTGGCGGAGTTATAGGTGACATGACAGGTTTTGCTGCAAGTATTTATCAAAGAGGAATTGACTTTATTCAAATTCCAACAACACTGTTGAGTCAAGTTGATGCAAGTGTTGGCGGAAAAACTGGAATAAATAATAAATTTGGTAAGAATTTAATTGGAGCTTTTCATCAGCCAATTGAGGTAAATATAGATCCGTATTTTCTTTCAACATTACCAAAAAGAGAATTTGGAGCAGGTGTTGCGGAAATTATAAAGATGGCAGTTTGTTTCAGTAGAGATTTCTTTCTTTGGCTTTCTGCTAATCGTTTGGATGGAAAAGAAAATATTGCTATTGCTATCCAAAAATCCGTTGAAACTAAAGCATATGTAGTGAGTATTGACGAAAAAGAGCAGGGTGTTAGAGCTGCTTTAAATTATGGACATACTTTTGGACATGTTATAGAAAATGAAACAAAATATAGTCAATATTTACATGGGGAAGCGGTTGGAATAGGTATGGTTATGGCAAATGAATTAGCTGTAAGAATTGGACTCATGACAAAAGAAGATGCTCAGAAAATAAAAGATTTACTTAATAGTTATGATATACCAACTACTTATTACATCAAAGATGTTGAAGATTTTTATAATCACTTTTTCTTGGATAAAAAATCATTAGATGATAAAATAAAATTTATCCTTCCAGTTGGAATAGGTGATGTAAAAATTACTGATGAAATCAATAAAGATACAGTAATTTCAGTACTTCAAGGATTTTCAAAATGAATTTTTTACCTAAGTTATTTGCTGTTTCGCTGTTTTTAATACAATTTGCTTTTGGCGCTAATATTGTCAATGTAGATGAGAATACAGGCGTTCAGAATCAAGTAGAAGTTGTTGCCAAGGATAAAACAGAGCTTCAAAACAATATTGTAAACCTGAATCATAATTTAAAAGCAAACATTTTGATTGAAAGATATAATAATTATTTAGCATATAGAAATATTGAAAAAGAGTTGGAACAGATAAGATTTGATGCTAAAAAATATAGTGCTTGGGAAGGTGTCAAATACAAAGAATTGTCATATCAGTTGACAAATAAAATAAAAATTAAAGAAAATGAGCTAGCTTTAATAGACGAGTACAAAGATTCACCAATAGGTAAAATGATAAAGCCAAATGAAGTTGAATCAATGCCAAAAGTATCAAATCCATTTAGTATTATTGAAGCTTATTCATTCATAAAAAAACTTGATCAAAATGTAAAAATATACAAGGATACAAGCGCAGAAGTAAATGTTTTAGTAAAAGTTTTACTTGAAGAAATGGGTCTTTATAAACAGATTTTGGAGCTTGATAATAATAGTACGACAAGCCCGGTTGTAGGACAAATGCAAATAGCCCAAAAAAGACTAAATGATTTTACAATGGTTGCAGAAATTGTTGCAACTACAAGTGAAGTTTATAGTAGAAAAGTCGATCAGTTAAAGCAAGAAGCTGAGGAGAAGATCTCCGATGAAATTACTAGAACAGTTAAATTATCGTTAGTTCTTTTGATTTTATCTACTATTGCTTTTGGTATCAAATATACTTTACGTAAATATGTTACGAATGACGATTCATTATATACATCAAATAAATTGATCAATTTTTTACTTATATTTTTGATTATTTTCATATTGCTTTTCTCTTATATTGAAAATGCATCATATCTTGTTACAGTACTTGGGTTTGCCTCTGCTGGTATCGCAATCGCCTTAAAAGATTGGTTTATGTCAATCTTTGGATGGTTTGTAATCATGACAAGTGGAGCTGTAAGGGTTGGAGATAGAATCAGAGTTAGTGGAAAAGATGGTACAGAAATGGTTGGCGATGTATTGGACATATCGCTTTTTAAAATGACAGTGAGAGAAGATGTGACACTTACAACTTATACAAAAAGTAGACGCTCAGGAAGAGTATTTTTTGTGCCAAATAATTATATTTTTACAGATCTTCTCTCAAACTACACTTATGATGGTCTTAGAACCGTTTGGGATGGAATAGATTTTCATATTACTTTTGATTCGAATCATAAAAAAGCTATTGAGATAGCAACTCAAATTGTCACTCATAATTCAAGAGGATTTACAGATTTGACAAAAAAAAGAATGAGTAAGTTGAAATCAAGATATGTACTTAGAAATACAAACCCTGAGCCTAGAATTTTTTCTTTTATAGAACCATATGGAATCTCAATATCATCTTGGTATTATACAAATTCATATGCTACACTTGGCCTCAGAAGTAAGATCAGTATGGAAATACTTGATGCTTTTATGAAAGAAGATGACATAACGCTAGCTTACCCAACACAAACTTTGAGAGTAGCTGATGGAAATGCTCAAGATACAGCACTTAGCTTTCTACCTGGCACTACACCAGCTCATGGATTCTTTGATGGGCCGAGTGGAAATTAATGAATCAATCAAAGCAAAAAGTATTTTTTAAAACATTTGGATGTAGAACAAATGTCGTTGATAGTCAAATAATGATGTCAAAACTTGAAGATTTTGATGTTACTCTTGACGAACATGAAGCTGATATAGTGGTAATTAATTCTTGTACAGTTACAAATAGTGCTGACAGTACGGCTAGAGGTTACATTAATGGGCTGAAAAAATTTAATAAGAATCCTCGAGTTGTTTTTACTGGATGCGGAGTTTGGACAAAAGGGGAGACACTTTTTAATGAGTCAAAAATTGATTCCCTTTTTGGAGCAAGCGAAAAAGAAAATATCAATACACTATTAAAAAATGATAATCGTTTTTTTGAAGCGGGTGATTTAAATCATATTGACAATACAATAATTGAGGATATGATTGGTAAAAGTAGGGCTTTTATTAAGATTCAAGAGGGTTGCGATTTTCGTTGTAGTTACTGCATAATTCCTTATGTTAGAGGAAATTCAAGAAGTTATAGCGAAGAAAAAATCTTAGAGCAAATAACACTTCTCGCATCAAATGGTTTTGGAGAGTTTATTTTAACTGGCACAAACCTTGGGTCATACGGAAAAGGAATCGATGGAAAAGATGGCTTAGCTATACTTTTAAAAAAGATTTCAAATATAAAAGGTGTAAGAAGAATTAGACTAGGAAGTGTTGAGCCAATACAAATAACTAATGAATTTAAAGAAATATTGGATGAACCTTGGATGGCCAAACATTTGCATATAGCACTTCAACACACTACAAAAGAAATGTTAAATCTTATGAATAGAAGAAATAAACTTAAAAGTGATTTGGAACTTTTTGAATTTATATCTGAAAAAGGATATGCTCTTGGGACTGACTTTATTGTTGGACATCCTGGTGAAAGTGATTTTATTTGGCAAGAAGCAATGAAAAATATTCATAGATTTCCACTAACTCATCTTCATGGTTTTACATATAGTAAGCGAGACGGAACTCCTAGTGCATCAATGCCAGGACAAATCAATGGTGATATAGCGAAAAAAAGATTGGCAGAACTAACTGCAATTATTGATGAAAAGAACTATAAGTTTAGAGCTTCAAGAGGTAGTTTGGATATTCTGATAGAGAATGAAAAAGATGGAAAATATTTTGGATATGATCAATATTTTAATAGTATAGAAGTTACGAGCAAGGCAGATTTAATAGGAGATTGGATAAATATTTCCGAATACACTATTGAAAAACTAAATAATAAAGCTAATTTTTAATGATCAAAGTCTCACGTTCTCTTTTATACACTATATCTATTGTTTATGTTTCTTTATTTGTTGGTGGGTGTGTTAGTCAATCAGAATACGTCAAAATGGAAAATATTTCAGAATCAAATCTAAAAAAAGTAGGCTGGAATGAGCTTGAAGCATTTGATGATGATAATATTGATGAAGCATTCTATGTTTTTAGAAAAGCTTGTCAAAGTCCAAAATCAAAGATGAAAAACACTTGTAAACTTTCAAATGATACTAACAATTCGAAAGAATTTTTTAAATTAAATTTTACACCTTACAAGCTTTTTGACCAAGAGAATAAAGACACTGGTCTTATAACTGGATATTATGAACCACTGTTGTATGGAAGTCGAACGAAATCAGATAAATATCAATATCCTATCTACAAAACACCAAAAGATTTAGTTGTTGTTGATTTGGTTTCTGCATATCCAAGTCTTAAAGGAATGGTTTTAAGAGGTAAAATTGATGGCAATAAACTTATCCCATATCCAACTAGAAAAGAAATAGATATCAATAATACTTTTGATACTATTTGTTATGTCGATAACAAATTAGAGCTTTTTTCGTTACATATTCAAGGAAGCGGTAAAGTCAAATTGGACACTAACGAAACTATAAATGTTGGATACGATGGACAAAATGGAAGAAAATATCTAGCTATTGGAGGACATCTCTTGAAAGAGGGATATCTTAAAAAAGGTGATGTTTCTATGAAAACGATTCATAAATGGCTAAATGAAAATCCTGAAAAAATAGACGATATTTTAAATCTAAATGAGAGCTATATTTTTTTTAACGAATCATCTAGAAGTGCAACTGGATCACTTGGAGTAGAGCTTGTTGGAGGAAGAAATTTAGCCGTAGATACAAAAAGCATACCTCTTGGATATCCAGTATTTTTAAAAACGAGAAATCCACTTACAAAAGAGAAAATAGAAAAACTTATGATCGCAGCTGACACTGGTGGGGCAATAAAAGGTAAGATTCGCGCTGATTTCTTTTTTGGATTTGGTGATGATGCAAAAAACCTAGCTGGAAATATGAAAGAACAGGGCGAAATGTATATTTTAGTACCACATGATACAAAATAGTTTATAAATTATTTTGTATCAAAAGCCTTAAATTTATCATAAAAGCTTAAAATATTTTCATATTCTTCGCTAACTGATACATCAATAAGATACTCTTTAGAAGCTATTATATTTAGACCTTTTGAAACTAAATCTTTTCCAAAAATACTGTAAAGACCACTTTCAAAATCACTAAAATTATAGTTTTCATCATCTAAAAGGATTAACTCGCTTACTACCTGAGAAAGTCTTTTGTTATTTGTGTTTTCGTTAAAAAATAATATCTCTTTCGCTTCATTTAGTTCATCAGAAAGTATATGCATTTGAGCTTTGAATTCAGCCATAGTAAATGGATTTTTAAAAATTACCCCAATATATTTTCCAACATCTATTGAGTTGTCAAGCGAAGAGATCATATCAAGTATTTCATTTGGCTCATAGTCTTTGAAGTTTAATACCATTCTTCTTATGAGTTTTGCAGTATTTTTATTGTTATAAATCAAATCTTCAAATTCATAAATTTCGCTAAAACCTGGAACAATAATTTGACAACTATAAAAACCAAGAGACTCATATTCTCTGATGTAAATTTCTTTATTTTCGCCTTTGATTATATTCTCTAAAAATATTAATTCTTTGTCTATGTTTTCATGTTCAAATTGCCACGATGAAAATGTAAAGCTTTTGTGCTTATTCAAAAAAAGAAATCCAATCTTTCCATTTGAATCTACAAAATGAGATTCAATATTTGAACTATCGTTAATCTGTGTCATATCAAAAGTAGGTGTTTCAAAGCTATCAAGTTTATTTAAATCACGACCTTGCATAAGTTCTGTCATAGTTCGCTCAAGAGAAACTTCAAGTATAGGGTGAGCCCCGAAAGAAACAAAAATAGTGCTATTCCTTGGATTAATAAGAGATATTGCAGTTACTGGATATTTGCCACCAAGGCTTGCATCCAAAATATCAATAATATAACCATGTGATTCTAAAGTTTTTTTGTCATTATTTAGTTTTTCAAATTTTGAGATAATTTCATCAGGATACGACGGCAAGGATAAACCATCTTTGATAATTTTAATTTTTACATACCTTTCAATAATCTCAGCTAATCCTTGGATTTGAGCTTCTTTATTTGTGTTCCCTGATGCTAAACCATTACTAACATAAAGATTGCTAATTAAATTGTGCGGGATAAAAACAACTTCTTCAGTGTTGAATCTTTTAAAAGGTAAAGCTATAATCTTATCTTCAAAGTCGCTATTAAAATCTACAAAATCCTCATCTAGCAGTTCACCATTAGGATTGTAAATTTTCATTAAACTATCCGATAAATATTTTTCATTAAAAGTAAAAATCACCTCATCATTGAAGTGTTTTCGATTTGGCAGGTAAAAATCACTGAAGAAATTATTTGTTTGAATCCTTTCAATAAATTCTCCATAAGCACTTGCAAGGCAAGCATCATTGGTAGTTCCCTTTCCATTTGAATAGACAAGTTTTGGTGCCCCATCAAATGATAAGTTTACGGAAAAACAATTTTCTAGTGGATGCAATTCTTTTGATAAAGTAGTGTTAATATCTAATTTATTTATTGCATTGTACATATTTTGAAGTGAAACTTCAAGGGGTGCAGATTTTCCTAAAATTCTCATTATTGTTCTAGGCCAATGTGATATTCCTCTTTGAATTTCACGTAACGAGCCGCATGTGCTATTAGATTTGCAACTTCTTCCTCGCTAAGCGTTTTAATGACTTTCGCTGGACTCCCCATTATTAAACTATGAGGAGGAAAAACTTTATTACTAGTTACTAAAGAATGAGCTCCAACAATTGAGCCTTCACCAATAACTGCACCATCTAGAATAGTTGCGCTCATGCCTATCAAACAGCCATTTTCAATTGTACATCCATGAAGCATCACTTTGTGCCCAACCGTAACATCATCTCCTATAATAGTTGGATTTCCATCACTCATATCTTCTTTTTTATAGTGAGTTACATGAATCATAGAGAGATCTTGAATTGAAGTTCTCTTTCCTATTCTTATTTTATGAACATCCCCCCTAATTACTACGCCAAACCAAACTGAACTATCTTTTCCTATTTTTACATTTCCAATAACATCAGCACTTGGAGCAATCCAAGCTTTTGTGCTAATTTTTGGAAACCATTTTTTAAATTTTAATATCATAATTAAAACCTATTTTTTATCTCTAACTTGACCAGCTATTATAAATCTTAAAGCATTAAGTCTGATAAATCCAGCAGCATCTTTTTGATTGTAAACTTCATCTTTTTCAAAAGTTGAGTGAGCTTCAGAATATAGAGATTTTGCAGATTCTCTTCCAAGAATTACCACATTTCCTTTGTAAAGTTTAACTTTGACGCTACCTTCCACATTTGTTTGTGTTTTATCTATAGCTGCTTGAAGCATTTCTCTTTCTGGAGAAAACCAGTATCCTTGATAGATTAATTTAGCGTATCTAGGCATTAGTTCATCTTTTAAATGAGCAGCTTCTCTGTCAAGTGTTATTGATTCTATTGCTCTATGGGCTTTTAAAAGTATAGTTCCACCTGGTGTTTCATAACAACCTCTAGCTTTCATACCAACGTATCTATTTTCAACAATATCAACTCGTCCGATACCATGTTTATTTCCGTATTCATTTAGTTTTGCTAAAAGCGTAGCTGGGCTTAATAATTCACCATTGATACCAACTGGGTCACCGTTTTTGTA
>ERZ1034365.4-NODE-4-length-134290-cov-4.999084_pt1 | contig 134290 bp, 128 predicted proteins | sample MGYA00520615_ERZ1034365 | MGnify/ENA primary metagenome ERZ1034365 (study PRJEB33736, sample SAMEA104284505) | Azolla filiculoides | biome: Urban; feature: Water surface; material: Ditch water | place: Netherlands | collected 2015-10-28 | depth 0-0.1 m ...
TGAGCGTCAGCGATGCCGCTGTACGCGATGTCGTTCGCTATTACACCCGAGAAGCCGGTGTGCGTTCTCTCGAGCGCGAGCTCTCCAAAATTTGCCGCAAAGTGGTCAAGAGTTTGTTGCTCAAACAAATGACGGCTCCCGTGTTGGTCACGCCCGACAATTTGAACGATTTCTTGGGTGTCCAGAAATACACCTACGGCCGCGCTGAGGCGGCCAACCAAGTGGGCCAAGTGGTCGGCTTGGCGTGGACTGAGGTGGGTGGCGATTTGCTCACCATCGAGGCAGCGCTCATGCCAGGTAAGGGTGTCATTACCCGTACCGGTTCTTTGGGTGATGTGATGAAAGAGTCTGTGGAGGCTGCACGTACTGTGGTGCGTAGCCGTGCGCGCATGTTGGGTATCAAAGACGAGGTCTTTGAGAAAAAAGATTTGCACATTCACGTACCCGATGGCGCAACACCAAAAGATGGCCCCAGTGCCGGCGCTGCCATGACCACGGCCATGGTGTCTGCAATGACCGGCATTCCTGTGCGAGCCGATGTTGCCATGACGGGCGAGATCACTTTGCGCGGCGAAGTGACGGCCATTGGTGGTTTGAAAGAAAAGCTGTTGGCTGCATTGCGCGGCGGCATCAAGACGGTCCTTATTCCAGAGGACAATGTCAAAGACCTTCAAGACATTCCTGAGAATGTCAAAAATGGCTTGGAAATTGTCCCTGTGAAATGGATCGACAAAGTGCTGGAAGTGGCCCTGGAAAAGATGCCCCAAGCCTTGCCAGAAGAGGAGGCTGTGGCCGTCTCTGCGCCCGTTGCGGCTGACGCCAAAGTGGAAGCAAAAGAGGGTGCTGTTAAACATTGAGAGATTTTTTTGGGAGACTTTAAAAAATCCCAAAAATTGCGCTACAATTCGTCCAACGCAGACAAAGCGGCATACAATGCCGAGTTGATTGCAAATGCGGGATTAGCTCAGTTGGTAGAGCGATACCTTGCCAAGGTATAGGTCGAGAGTTCGAGCCTCTTATCCCGCTCCAAACATTGAAAGATGAACCAACGTCTTTCAGCAAATTAGGGAAGCAACAGCTTCCCTTTTTTGTCGGAAAAAATTGGCGCGGTAGCAAAGCGGTTATGCACCGGATTGCAAATCCGTGTAGGTCGGTTCGACTCCGGCCCGCGCCTCCAAACTAAAAGCCGTTACTGCTCGCAGTAGCGGCTTTTTTCTTTGATCAAGCGGCCAGTACGCGCCCGTCAACCACTTGAATGGTTTTGTCGCAACGCTCAGCCAATTCAGGGTTGTGCGTCACAAATAAAACGGAGGTGCCTTGTTCACGGCTGACTCGCCTGAGCAAATCAAACACAGCATCTGCGCTCTTCGTGTCTAAATTGCCTGTTGGCTCGTCTGCTAGCAGCAATGCCGGGCTCATGGCCAATGCGCGTGCAACAGCCACACGTTGTTGCTGCCCGCCCGACATGCTGCCAGAAGGCTGGTGCTGCATGGGCAGAAGGTCTACGCTGTCCAACAAACTCATGGCGCGTTCGGTGATCTCGGGTGTGCAGCGTCCATGCGAGCCCATCATGGGCATCATGACGTTTTCAAGTGCCGTAAATGCGCTCAGCAGGTGATGGCTGCGTTTTGTCAGCGCATGACTTGACGCAGTGCTTGCAGAAGGTCCTCGCCGGTCATGCCGCTTCGCTGTCTTTGCTCAGCTTCTTGAATCAATTCAACCATGCGCGCATTCAACGGCGCCTGAGCGCCGCACAATTTGGCCAGTTCGACGACAGCACCATTGAGCTCATTCACTTCTGTGGTGCGGCCGAGTTGCAAGTCTTCCCACATTGACGATCTGGCTTGTTCATCAATTTTGAGCATGCTGCCAGCCAGTCGTTTGAAGATGAAATTGGGCAATCTCAAGATGGCAGGCAACAAGAAAGGTGAGGCTTTTGAAATTTTGGCAGGCTTGATGTTCGCTTTCTTCAAGACGCGCAAGGTTTCGTCGATCAGCAGTGCCAAACATTTTCGATAGACGTGCTGTGATAACTCTTGTTTGAGCGGCAGGTCGGACAGCGCATTGACGGCATTGTTCAAATTTAAAATTAATTTTCCCCACTGCACTTGTTGAAAGTTGTCGTAGGACTGAAGAGGCAAACCTGCATGTTCAAAAATGGGCCGCAATGGCCACAATGCTGAATTGTTTTCGACGCAAAGCTGTCCTTCTGTGCCGCAATGCAAATGCCCCCTGGGCAAGGTCACAACATTGAAAGGCACCATGCCTGCGATGACATTCAAATGTGGCAGTAAGTTTGCAAGCTGTTCTGAATTGCCAATGCCATTTTGAAAACTGATCACTGTTGTGTGAGGTTTTGCGTGCAACTTCAGCAGTGCTGCCGCTTCTGGTGTGTCGCGACTTTTGACGGTGACCAACACCACATCTGCCAATTGCAATACTTCGGGATCAATGGAAAATCGGATGTTGGCCGCTGGAATCAAAACTTGTCTTTGATGCAAGTCTGTGAGGGTGTAACCATGCGCCTGAGCTGTGTCGCGTGCTTTAGCGCGTCCAAGAAGGGTGACCCGGGTGCCGGTGGCCAGCAAGCACCCGCCGATATACCCACCAATTGAGCCTGCGCCCAAGACAACAAAGTGCGGTGAATTGCCGCTTGGGTTCTGTGTGGAAGTGCTCATGAATCAAACTGGTTGACTTTATTTACAGACCCCGACTGGGGTTTGACTTTGGCTTTGCATCAAATCCAAGGCAAGGCCTTCCATCAGAACTCATGACTTGAATGCTGGGCAAAATTTGGGATTTGAATCCCAAAAGTTTGCAACTGTAGGGCATTTTGGGATCCCAGCTGGTGGCAAAGTGCTTGCAATTCCAGCAATTGACTTGACCAAGAAAAGAGGGAGATGTCGCCATGGTAGGTGGATTGATGCGGGGTGTCACATCATAAGTAAAAACTGTTCTGTGCTGGGCGCCCAAGTCGCGATCAGCAAGTTCTTGACGCTTCAATTAACATGTGGGTGTCAAGAAAGTCTGGCCATGAACACAAGCACCCCCCTTGAAATTGATCCCCGCATTTATGCCCTCTATGATGAGTACTGCCATGGGGCCATGGACCGTCGTGAATTTTTGGCCAAAGCCAGTGCTCTTGCGGTGGGCGGAATGGCCATGGCGCAGGCTTTGTTTCCGCGATATGCCAACGCACAAACCATTTCGTTCACAGATTCGCGCATCAAGGCCAACTATGTGAAATATGCCTCGCCTGGCGGCACCTCTGGTGAAATGCGTGGTTATTTGGTCCAGCCGACGTCACCCACACCCGTCAAATTTCCAGCTGTCTTGGTCATTCATGAAAACCGCGGTTTGAACCCTTACATTGAAGATGTGGCAAGGCGCTTGGCTGCTGCCGGCTTTTTAGCATTGGCACCCGATGGCCTTTATCCCGTGGGCGGCTATCCGGGCAACGATGAAGAGGGCAAATTACTGCAAGACAAATTGAACCCTGCGCAGCTTCAAACCGACATGCTCAACAGCGCCGTGTTTCTTCAAAATCACGGATTGTCCAATGGCAAACTGGGTGTCACGGGATTTTGCTGGGGCGGCGGCATGACCAGTGAAATTGCCGCAGCGCTAGGGGATGGCGTTCAAGCGGGCGCGCCGTATTACGGTATTGCGCCGTCCGCAGAAAAGGTGCGAAAAATCAAAGCAGAGTTGGTTTTGCATTTTGCAGACAAGGATCCGCGCATCAATGCCAGCTGGCCAGCATACGAAGCAAGCTTGAAGACCCAAACAGCGGTCTTTCAGGCTTATCAATATGAAGGCACACAACACGGCTTTCACAACAACTCTACCCCCAGGTTTCAGCAAGCTGCAGCCGACCTGTCCTGGCGTCGCACCTTGGCTTTGTTTCAGAGAACTTTGAAAACCTAAGCCTGTGAAAATTCTTCAAGCTTCTGCTGACCAGCTTCTAACAGCTTGAGGCAGAATGTCATTTTTATGGAGCCACTTCGGAACATCATGCAACCCTTTCACCTTGCCTTTCCCGTTACATCCTTGGCCACTGCACGTTCTTTTTATGGCGACTTGTTAGGTTGCCCGGAAGGTCGTTCGAGTGATGAGTGGGTTGACTTCAACTTTTACGGCCATCAAATCGTGGCCCATTTGTCGCCTGATGAAGCAGGCCATCACAACACCAGCGCAGTCGATGGCCACAACGTGCCTGTGCGTCACTTTGGCCTTGTGATGGAGATGGGCCAATGGGAAGCCTTGGCAGATAAATTAAAAAAAGCGGGCATCAAGTTCGTCATTGAACCGCATATTCGCTTCAAGGGCCAAGTGGGCGAGCAGGCCACCATGTTTTTTTTGGACCCCTGCGGCAATGCCGTCGAATTCAAAGCCTTTGCAAACCCTGCAAGTTTGTTTGCCAAATGATCAAAACCGGAAGGCGCTCTGCCTTTCGGTTTCTTAAATCGACAACGACTGCATCAGCTTGGCGATGCAGTCGTTTGTTTTTGCAGAATCAATCCAGCGCATCACGCAGACCCATTCAAGTTTTGGATCGACCCAAGTGATGGACGAACCTGCGCCAATGGCGAACCACGAAGTGTGGGGCGCATCCTTGAACAAACGACCTTCGTGGTTGAGCCAAATGAGGTAGCCGTAGTAAGGCGCCACATCGCAGGCTTGCTGCATCATTTGTAGCCATTGGCGGGACAAGATTTGTTGACCTTGGTACCGGCCATTGCCCATGAGCATGAGCCCAATTTTGGCTTGGTCCATTGCTGAAATAGACACACCGCCGCCCCAGTGGCTGCCACCCGGGACGGACATCATTCTTTGTCCATTGACAAGTGTCCATCCTTGTTCGTAGCCTTGCCATTGAAATGGATCCGTGCATTTCACGGGTTGGCGAATGGTTTCTTCAAATACGTCTGGCAACGGACGTTTAAAAAGATGCAAAAGTGCCAATGAAAGTTGGTTGATGCGCACGTCGTTGTATTCAAAACGAGAGCCTGGCTCGCCGAGTGGCCTGGCGTCGCCTTTTTTACCATCGGCTTCGCCGGTTTGATAGGCCAGCCAGCGGTAGCGGTCCACTTGTTCGGGGATACCCAGGCAGCTGCCTTCCCATTCGCTGGTTTGTTGCAACAAATGCTGCCAGGTGATACGCGACAAGCGCTCACCTTCAAAGCCGATGCCCGGACACTTGGCCATCACGGGTTCATGAACATCTGTGAGCAAACCTCGGTCAAACGCAACACCGGCTAAAAGTGCCAGGTAAGTTTTGGCCACGCTGAATGTCAGGTCCGCTTTATGAACGTCACCCCATTGTGCAAGCTGGTGATGCTTGTGAAAGATGACGCCAGACACCGGACCTCGACCATGCACCGGACCGTACAAGCGGTTGTACGGGGGCGGATCTACTTCATGAATACCCCAGGGCGGTGAGGTGTCAGTCGACCAGGGCGTTTCACACGACTGAATGAATTCAATGGCCGATTGAAGGGAGGTGTTCATGACGTTGACGCGTGCGGGGCTAGTTTAGAAAAATAAGAAGTAGCCGTTAACGGTACTGACGAATCCCAGCGCTCCTAAGATGCTGCCCGCCCAATACAAGGCGGGCATCGATGCCACGATGGAAACTGAGAGCAACACAATGGCAATTTGCAGCATGCCCTCAGCGTAGTCAAACCAGGGGTCTTGCTGCATGGCGTGGTCTCTGGTTGCCTCGTGGGCCTTGGCGCGTACCATGAGTTCTTTTTTGCCTTCTTTGCTTTCAGGCTCTGATTCATAACGCTCGGCAGTTTTTTTGTATTCTTCTATTTTCTTTTCAAACATGGCCTTGGCTTGCGCGTTCATATTGGGTTCACGGGCGAGCTGAAGCTCTAAGTCTGTGGCTGCCAATTTGAAGTTGGTTTGGCGAATGTTTTTGGCCTGATAGAAAGCGTAAACATTGGCCGCAGAGATGTTCTCTTGTGTGGCTTCTTTCATGGCGTTGGAGCCGCCTAAGCTGGCGATGGCCAACACCATGGCCAAAATAGAGATGGTGAGTGCCGATCGATTTTGTTGCTTGTCGCCGTGACCAGATTGTTCAATCAATTCTGCAGCTTCTTGTGTGTCCATGGTGTTTTCTTTCGGTTGTGAGTGAGGCAGTAAATTTGTCATGTTGCACTTTGGCAGACATCCACCCATTCTGCACTGGTAATGCTGCACATCAATTCCGGACTGATGCGTACGGCGCTGTTGACGGAGCCGGCAGCTGGAATGACCTCGTCATAGATTTGCAAGGATACATCTAAGTAAACGGGCAGCGGGGTGGCCAATCCAAATGGACAAACGCCGCCAACTGGGTGGCCCGTCAGCGTGACCACGTCAACCAGGTCCAGCATTTTGCCTTTGCCAAAAGCCACTTTGAATTTCTTGTTGTCAATGCGCGCATCACCTTTGGCGACGATCAAGATGACGCGATCATCGCTGAGTTTGAAGGACAGGGTTTTGGCAATACGCCCAGGTTCTACGCCATGCGCTTCAGCAGCCAGGGCGACGGTGGCAGTGCTCACGGCCAATTCAATGATGGGTAACTGAAGTTGATGGTGTTGAAAAAAATCGCGAACAGATTGGAGGCTCATGACAGATGGCTGAATAAAAAGGCAAAATCAAAGTTTGAAGATATCAGACTGCACCCCCGGGGTGGTTGCAGATTTCATCCACATTGAACGACAAACAGCATGTACTACGAACCTGGTGTCACGCCTCATGGCTTACCCTATGATCCTTTTAAATCGTGTGTCATCCCGCGGCCTATCGGCTGGATCTCGACAGTAGACCGAGAAGGACGTCACAATTTGGCGCCGTACAGTCAATTTCAAAATGTCACATTCAATCCGCCCATCGTGATGTTTTCCGCCAATCAAACTACCACGGGCAACCGCAAAGACTCTGTGCGCAATGCGGAAGACACCGGTGAGTTTGTCTGGAACATGGCCACCTACGATTTGCGCAACGCGGTTAACCTGACAGCCGAAGAATTGCCCTACGGTGTGGACGAGTTTGAACACGCAGGACTGCAAAAATTGCCGTCCCGAAAAGTCAAACCAATGCGAGTGGCTGGTTCACCCATTCAGTTCGAATGCGTGTACCTCAACACCTTGCGTTTTCCAGGTGAGCCACCTTTTGGTACGGCCGATGTGGTGTTTGGCCGCGTCGTGGCCATTCACATTGACGATCAAGTGATAGATGGCAAAGGCATGCTGGACATCCTCAAAATCAAACCCCTGGCGCGAATGGGTTACTACGACTACACGTATGTCGACAACAAATTTGAGATGGTCATTGGTGGCAACAACACAGCCCTTTTGGCCGGCCTTGAAGGTTCTCCCGATAAAGCCAAATCGGCCATGCGTTGATGAGCGTTAACGCCCAAGCCCAAGACAAGGCTTTGCCGCCTGCTTTTCACAAGCTGGCCATCTCCAATTTGATGGCGCAGTCTGCTGAGCAGCTGACGCTGGCGGCGGTTCCTATTGTGGCGGTGCTCTTGCTGCAAGCTGGACCCGGTGAGATTGGCTTGATTGCGGCGGTGCAATCTTTGCCGTTTTTATTGCTCTCTATTCCTCTGGGTTTGTTGGCGGATCGTTTTTCTCGCAAAAAGCTCATGTTGATGTCTGAGTTGCTGCGCGTGTGTGCTTTGCTGGTGCTCATCATCGCCATGGTGCTTGATCAAATCAGCGTGAGCTTGCTGTCATGTGTGGGCTTCTTAGCGGCTGTGGGTACTGTTGGTTTCAGTGTCAGTGCGCCGTCCTTGGTCCCGGCTTTGGTTGGTAGTCAACACCTGGCCACAGCCAATGGGAGATTGGAGTTGGCGCGCAGCATGGCCTTCGCTGGCGGACCTGCCCTGGCCGGTGCGCTGATCGCGTGGATGGGCGCTTCAACGTCTTTTGTGTTGTCGCTCATGCTGTCGTTGGCCGCAGTCGGCTTTCTTTGGCAGATCCAAGAGCCCGCGCGCCCAGCAGCACCCGACCGCCATCCGTGGTTGGAACTTAAAGATGGCGCGCATTTCGTATGGTCAAGTTCCTTGTTGCGCCCCATCTTGCTCACCTCGGTTGCATGGAATATTTCTTGGTTTGTGTTGCAGGCAATTTACGTTCCCTACGCCATTCGTTCACTCGGCATGAGTTCCAGCGAAGTGGGGCTGACCATGGCCTGCTATGGCGTGGGCATGATCACGGGTTCTTTGATGGCCTCTCGCATTGTGTCGATGATGCCTTTTGGCAAAGCGATTTTGCTTGGCCCTTTCTTTTCTGTAATGGCAGCAAGTGTCATGGCCCTCAGCCATTGGGTGCCTGCCGTAAGCGTCACGGCCGTGGCATATTTCTTGTTTGGTTTTGGTCCCATTATCTGGACCATCACTTCTACGACGTTGCGCCAAAGTGTGACGCCCAACACCATGATGGGGCGTGTTACGGCCATTAACATCGTTGCAGGCACTGGTGCCAGGCCCTTAGGGGCTTTGCTCGGAGGCTTTGTAGGGGAAATGGGGTCTGACCTGACCAGTTTGCTGGTGGTGGTGCTTGGTTTTTCTGTCCAAGCCATTGTCATCAGTTTTTCCAGGGTCCGAAGCCTGAAATCTCTCCGTGAGGCCAGCGAAGAGCGGGAAGATTGAGGGCTAATTTTGGCCTGAAAGTCAGAGACGCCCCGAATCTGTGGCTTAATATCGGCTTGAACTTTTTTTCCTGGAGCCATAGATGGGCAATAAGATCGTTACCGAAGCCGACCGTAAATTTACACCTCCTTTGACACCTCTGCCAGGCGTCACATTGCCCACCAGTGGCCGTGGTCAGCGCGTCAGCTTGGAGCGCGGTGTTGCAACACGCAGCAAAAAGAATCCTGGCAAGCGTGCCAAAAAAGGCGGTTAATCCTCGCTTCTCTTTGAATCCTCGTCCCTAGACTGAGGTTTCAATTAAAGCCCTCTTTGGAGGGCTTTTTGATGTCAAAAAGCTCAACTTGAAGGCACAATAGAGCTTTAGCCCCGGTGGTGAAATTGGTAGACACATCGGACTTAAAATCCGCCGCTTTCGTGAATAACGGGCGTGCCGGTTCGATTCCGGCCCGGGGCACCAATGACAAAGCAAATCGCCATGACATCCTACAACGCACCTTTTGAAATACATGTTCATGGTGAAGTCTTGTTGCGCGATGATGTCGACTTCAAAGCCCTTCAAGAAGCCACCAAACCACTCTGGAAATACGCCGGTGCACGCTCCCTGACAGAGGGGGCACAAAGTCTTTACGAAGAAGAGCCAGGCATTCGGTTTGAGGCGGCTGACCACAAATTGCAAATGTGCTGGACGGTTCGCGGCGATGATGATTTCCGCCAAGTCCTAGACGATGTGTGCATGAACATCAACGAAGTCTCGGCCGCCGGTGCGCAGTTAGAAGTTACTTTCTACGACACTGAATTCGACGACGAAGAGCAATCTCGGGGTACCGAATCTCGCGATGACTTTCTCATCTTGTTTGTTGGCCCCGATCCTGCCGCCATCATGCAAGCCCAGCGTGACTTGCTGGTGCAAGACGTGGTGGGCCTCATGGAACGTCACTTTGATGGCGCTGAGTTGGGCGGGGTGGTTCACGAAATTGACAAATTGTTTTCGCAACGCTTTGACAATTTGGTCAGTTCCCTTGAGCTTGGAAAGCCTCCCCGAGGTGGCAATGGTGGTCCTTCGGGTGGCCACAGTGGCGGGCGCAGGCCGCGTCACCTGCACTAATCCACTGTCTTCACATACCTTGGCCGCATTGCCATGCTGAATCCAGGTGTTCAACGCAAAGAAGTCTTTGGCTGGGCCATGTATGACTTTGCCAATTCAGGCTACACCACCGTGGTCGTCACGGCTGTTTTTGCCGCTTACTTTGTAGGCGCTGTGGCCGACAAAGCAGATTGGGCGGCACTGGCTTGGACCAGCGCACTGAGCCTTTCTTATGCCATTGTGATGTTCACCATGCCTGCTTTGGGGGAATGGGCCGATCGCCATGCCGCCAAGAAAAAACTCCTGATGCTGTTCACCATTGCCTGTGTGCTCAGCACCGCTGCATTGTCTTGGGTTGGGCCAGGGCAAGTTGCTTTGGCAGTCATTTGCATCGTCATCTCCAACACGTTTTACGCCTATGGTGAGTCTTTAACGGCTGCCTTTTTGCCCGAGTTGGCCAAGCCTGAGGCCATGGGGCGCATCAGCGCTTGGGGTTGGGCGTGGGGTTATTTGGGCGGCATGCTGACCCTGGGCATTTGCCTGGCATATGTTTTGTGGGCGCAAAGTCAGGGGCAGTCTGCAGGTCAATTTGTGCCCGTCACCATGTGGGTGACTGCCGCCATCTACGCTTTGTCGGCTTCTGTCACTTTTGCGTTGATGAAAGAACACGCCAAGCCGCAACTGAGCAAGGTGCGAGCGACCAGCCACTGGCAGCAATTGCGTCAGACCTTTCAAGAAGCCAAAGCCTACAAAGATTTCATGCAATTGATGGCGTGCGCGGTGGCGTATCAAGGTGGGGTGGCCGTGGCCATTACCTTGGCCGCCATTTATGCCGAGCAAGTGATCGGTTTCCAACCGCAAGAAACCATGGTGCTTATTTTTGTATTGAACATCGCGGCATTTGTAGGTGCATTGGTGTTCGGTTATGCGCAAGACAGAATAGGTCATAAGTTGGCTTTGTCCTTGACCTTGCTCGGCTGGAGCATCACCTGTGTCCTGGCCGCGCTCACCACCAGCAAAGAAGTATTTTGGTGGGCTGCCGCATTGGCGGGGGTCTGCATGGGGTCCAGTCAGTCGACGGGCAGGGCCATGGCGGGTCTGCTCATTCCCAGTCAACGTCTGGCGGAGTTCTTCGGTCTTTGGACCTTTGCCATTCGATTGGCCAGCATTGTGGGGCCTTTGGGTTATGGTTTGATCACATGGTTGACGGATGGCAATCAACGTTGGGCCATCGCCTCTACAACAGTGCTGTTTGTGGTGGGTTGGATGCTGCTGCTGCCTGTCGATGTGCAGCGCGGTCAACGCCAAGCCGCCCATCAAACGTGATGACGTCATTTCGCTACTTGCAGGCCTACCCAGAAGCCTTGTTGCAGCAAGTGCAAAAAATCAGTGATGGGCCAGGCCTGGGACCTTGGTTGTTGTCGCGCCATCCAGAAGCGCATGGTGTGCGCACTGATGGCGCTTTGTACAACTACCTGATGGACTTGAAAAACGAGTATTTGCGACAGGCAGATCCCATCAACAAAGTTAGCTTTGACAGCAAACTGCACATTATTCAGCACGCCTTGGGCTTGCACACCACCACCTCACGCATTCAAGGCAGCAAGCTCAAGTCAAAGCGCGACATCAAAGTAGCGGCTTTGTTCAAGGACACGCCTTTGCCGTTTCTACAAATGATCGCGGTGCATGAGCTGGCACATTTGAAAGTGCGCGAGCACGATAAAGCTTTTTACAAACTGTGCCATCACATGGCGCCCGACTACGCGCAATCGGAGTTTGAGCTGCGCGTTTACCTCACGCATCTGGACATTGGGGGTGATCGCTTGTGGGCTTCAACCTGAAGCCCTGGCAGCTTAGCCACGGGTTTCGCTATTGGCGTTGAACGCAAGTACCTGGTGGCAGTGATCAGCCGTTAGATCAAGCCAGCGTTTGGCCGCCGCTTGAATAGCCTGCAAGGAGCCCGTTGTCCACAACTGAACAAGTCCCGTCTCTGGGGTGGACTGATGGCGCAAGGTCGCCTCTGTCATGAGCCGGTGTGTTTGCTTCGCCACAGCTTCACCGGTTGAAATGATGGTGACGTCGGGGCCCACCAATTGGCGCAAGATGTCTTGTGCAAAAACGTAGTGTGTGCACCCCAAAACCAGTGTGTCAATTTGCTTGCTTTGGGAACCAAAAGCGCCCATGCTGTGCACATATTGTGCGCACAACGCTGTCAGCGCTTGCGTGTCGTTTGCGGCTTTTTCTGTTTGTTGTTCTATGGCCAGTGCCAAGCCTTGGCAGGCTTGCACCACGAACTCGCATGACTTGGGCGAGGCCTCGGTCAGTACCATTTGCCGCAGTTTTTCAAAGCGTGAACTCCGCAATGTGCCATGGGTGCCCATGACACCAACACGCATCGTTTGTGTTTGTGCCAGTGCAGGTTTAAGTGCTGGCTCTACACCTATGAAGGGCAGATGAGGGTAACTTGCGCGTAGCTCTTCAATGGCCACTGCGGTGGCGGTGTTGCAAGCTACCACAATGGCTTTGACAGTGCCCTTAGCCAACAACTGCTGGGTGATGAAGTGGCAGCGCTCTATGACGAACGCATCGCTGCGTTCACCATAGGGTGCGTAGCCACTGTCGGCCCAATAGATAAAACGCTCATGCGGCATTTCTGCACGCAGGGCTTGCAGAACGCTCAGGCCTCCAATGCCGCTGTCAAAAACGCCAATGAAATCCGAATCGCTTGACTCAATTGGCAGCAACTTTGATGCCCTTGAACTCGCCCGTGGCGATGCGTTTTTGCCATTCAGCAGGGCCGGTGATGTGTGCGCTGGTACCGCCCGAGTCCACAGCCACAGTGACTGGCATGTCGACCACATCGAATTCGTAAATGGCTTCCATGCCCAGATCGGCAAAGCCCACCACCTTGGCCTGCTTGATGGCTTTGGACACCAAATAAGCCGCACCGCCTACGGCCATCAAATACGCAGACTTGTGCTTTTGAATGGCGTCAATGGCAACGGGGCCACGTTCAGCTTTGCCGACCATGGCAATGAGGCCTGTTTGCGCCAACATCATGTCGGTGAACTTGTCCATGCGCGTGGCAGTGGTGGGGCCAGCTGGGCCGACAGCTTCGCCCTTGATCGGGTCGACGGGGCCGACGTAGTAAATGACGCGATTGGTAAAGTCGACGGGCAACTTTTCGCCTTTGGCCAACATGTCTTGAATGCGTTTGTGTGCTGCATCGCGACCTGTCAGCATTTTGCCGTTGAGCAACAAGGTTTGACCAGGTTTCCAGCTGGCCACTTCAGCGGGCGTGAGTGCGTTCAAATCGACGCGCTTGCTCTTCTCTGTGTCGGGTGTCCAGTTGACGTCGGGCCACAAATCCAAAGAAGGCACATCCAAGTAAACAGGGCCAGAGCCGTCCATCACAAAATGTGCATGGCGCGTAGCGGCGCAATTGGGAATCATGGCCACAGGTTTGCTGGCCGCATGCGTGGGGTACATCTTGATCTTGATGTCTAGCACGGTGGTGAGGCCGCCCAAACCTTGCGCACCTATGCCCAAGGCATTGACCTTTTCATAAATTTCCAAACGCATGTTGTCAACTTGCGTGAGCTTCTCGCCCTTGCTTGATTTTTCAAGCAACTGGTACATGTCCAAGTCGTCCATCAAACTTTCTTTGGCCATGAGCACGGCCTTTTCGGCGGTGCCGCCAATGCCAATTCCCAGCATGCCGGGAGGGCACCAGCCCGCACCCATGGTGGGCACAGTTTTCAAGACCCAGTCGATGACGCTGTCGCTGGGGTTGAGCATGACCATCTTGGATTTGTTCTCACTGCCGCCACCTTTGGCAGCCACAGTGATGTCCAGTTTGTTGCCTGGCACGATTTGCGTGAAGATGACAGCAGGCGAGTTGTCTTGTGTGTTCTTGCGCGCAAATTCGGGGTCGGCCACCACAGAGGCGCGCAGCATGTTGTCGGCGTAGTTGTAACCGCGGCGAACACCTTCGTTGATGGCGTCTTCCAAGCTGCCAGTGAAATTGTCAAACTTGATGTCCATGCCAATTTTTAAAAATACATTGACGATGCCGGTATCTTGGCAAATTGGACGATGGCCAATGGCACTCATTTTGCTATTGGTCAAAATCTGCGCGATGGCATCTTTGGCCGCAGGACTTTGTTCTCGGTGATAAGCGCTGGCCAAATGTTGAATGAAATCGGCTGGGTGGTAATAGCTGATGTATTGCAGAGCGGCTGCAACGGATTCAATCAAGTCTTCTTGTTTGATGAGGGTCGTCATGTCAGTCTTTCACGGAGTCAATGTTGAAATCAAGATGAAAATTGAGTCAAGCGGTCAATGCTTGTCGTGGGTGGTGTGATGCGACATCAACTTGTCGGTATACGCAATGGCAATAGCGCTCAAAAGGAAGGTAACGTGAATGATGGTTTGCCACATCAAAACTTTTTCGGAGTAGTTGGCGGCATTGATGAAGGTTTTGAGCAAATGGATGGAGCTGATGCCAATGATGGCGGTGCCCAGCTTGACCTTCAATACAGAAGCATTCACGTGATCAAGCCATTCGGGCTGGTCAGGGTGGCCTTCTAAATTCATGCGTGAAACGAAAGTCTCATAGCCTCCCACAATGACCATGATCAGCAAGTTGGAAATCATCACGACGTCGATCAGTGCCAACACCACCAACATGATGATGGTTTCATTCAAGTGCGTAACTGGGGCGTCTGCTTTGTAGCCGATGCCGTTGATGAGGGCTTGAAGTGCCGTTTGGCTACCAAAAGCTGCTTCTAACAAATGCGTGAGTTCAACCCAGAAATGAAAGGCATAAACGGCTTGTGCGGCAATCAGCCCGAGATAGAGGGGCAGTTGCAACCAGCGGCTGGCAAAGATGATCTTTGGCAGTGGTTTCAGCGGCGCAACAGCAGAGGAGTGTTTGGGTTTGTCAGCCATGTCTATTCTTCAAAAGGGTAATCCCTGATTTTAAAGGGGGTTGCCAGCCAGATGCGCGTCAGAATTTCTGTGCTTTGAAAGAAATGTGTCAGTCAGGGGTATGTAAGAGCCAAGCCTGACATTCACAGGATTGAATCGAACAAGTTGCCAAGGAGACATTGAATGAGTGCTACCGTTTACCAGCCCAGCGCTGAATTTGTGAAAAACGCCCACATTGCAGGCATGCCTGCCTACCAAGCGCTTTGCAAAGAAGCAGAAACCGACTACGAAGGCTACTGGGGTCGTCTGGCAAAAGAGTTCATCTCCTGGAAGACCCCTTTCACCAAGGTGTTGGACGAGTCCAAAGCGCCTTTTTTCAAGTGGTTTGAAGACGGTACCTTGAACGCTTCCTACAACTGCCTGGACCGCAACATTGAAAAAGGCCTTGGCAACAAAACGGCCCTGATTTTTGAAGCCGATGGCGGCGAAGTCACGCGCATCACGTACAGCGAATTGCTGGCCAAAACTTGTCAAATTGCCAATGGCCTGAAGTCCATCGGCATTCAAAAGGGCGACCGCGTCGTCATCTACATTTCCATGTCCATCGACGGCGTGGCCGCCATGCAAGCTTGCGCGCGAATTGGTGCCACACACTCTGTCGTGTTTGGTGGTTTCTCTGCACAGTCCTTGCGCGATCGCATTGAAGATACCGGCGCCAAAGCCGTGATCACGGCCGACCATCAAATTCGCGGTGGCAAACAGCTGCCCCTCAAATCCATTGTCGACGAAGCCCTGGCTTTGGGTGGTTGCGACAGCATCAAGAACGTCTTGGTGGTCAAGCGCAGTGGCGCAGCAGTGGCCATGACCACTGGTCGCGACACTTGGATGGACGAATTGGTTGCCAAACAAGCTACCACCTGCGAGCCAGAGTGGGTGAGCGCAGAGCATCCTTTGTTCTTGCTTTACACATCGGGATCGACTGGCAAACCCAAAGGTGTTCAACACTCGACCGGTGGCTACTTGTTGCACGCGGCCCTCACCACCAAGTGGACCTTCGACTTGAAACAAGACGACGTGTTCTGGTGTACCGCCGACATCGGTTGGGTCACAGGCCACACCTACATCACCTATGGTCCCTTGGCCTTGGGCGGCACCGAAATTGTCTTTGAAGGTGTGCCCACTTATCCAGACGCTGGCCGCTTCTGGAAAATGATCCAAGACCACAAGGTCTCTATTTTCTACACAGCGCCAACCGCCATCCGTTCATTGATCAAAGCCGCGGAAGCCAACGACGCGGTTCATCCTAAGAGCTACAACCTGAGCAGCTTGCGCTTGCTGGGCTCTGTCGGCGAGCCTATCAACCCAGCGGCGTGGGAGTGGTACCACCAACACGTGGGCGGCGGCCGTTGCCCCATTGTGGACACCTTCTGGCAAACCGAAACCGGTGGTCACATGATCACGCCACTGCCTGGCGTGACACCCATGGTGCCAGGCTCTTGCACCTTGCCTTTCCCTGGCATTCAAGCTGCCATCGTGGACGAAACCGGCAAAGACATGCCCAATGGCCAAGGCGGTATTTTGGTGGTCAAGCGCCCCTGGCCTTCCATGATTCGCACCATCTGGGGTGACCCCGATCGTTTCATCAAGAGTTACTACCCCGACGACTTCAAGGGCAAGTACTACTTGGCCGGCGACGGTGCCATTCGCGACGCCGACACAGGTTATTTCACCATCACCGGTCGTATTGACGACGTGTTGAACGTGTCGGGTCACCGCATGGGCACCATGGAAATTGAATCAGCCCTGGTCAGCTGCACCGAGCTGGTGGCCGAAGCTGCCGTGGTGGGCCGTCCTGACGACACCACCGGCGAAGCCATCTGCGCCTTCGTGGTGCTCAAACGTGCGTTGCCAAGCGGCGACGAAGGCAAGGCCATTGCCAAGCAATTGCGCGATCACATCGCCAAAGAAATTGGCCCCATTGCCAAGCCCAAAGACATTCGCTTTGGCGAGAACTTGCCCAAGACCCGTTCCGGCAAAATCATGCGCCGTTTGCTGCGTAGCTTGGCCAAAGGCGAAGAAATTACCCAAGACATCAGCACCTTGGAAAACCCAGCTATTTTGGGTCAATTGGGTCAAGCGTATTGATTTAATTGACACCACTCACTTGTGAAAAAGAGTCCAACCCTTGCGGGTGGACTCTTTTTTTCTTGAGCGCTTGCTAACAGGGTCTAGGGCTTGGGGCCCATCACAACGCCTTCGCGCCTAGGATCCGCGCCGCCAAAGTAGCCTGTGGGGGTCACTTCAATGGCTTGAAGACCACTGGGCAAAGGTGTTTCGCGCACTTCGTGTCCCTTGTCTTGAAGCGCTTTGATGGTGCTGTTTGGAAATCGTTTTTCTTCCAAGATGGTGGGGCCATTGAGCGAGCTGAAGTTAGGCATGCTAATGGCTTTCTGCGTGTTCAATCCCCATTGCAACGTGCCTATGAGCAGCTTGCCGGTGTAGTGAATGATGACGGCACCGCCTGGGCTGCCACCCGTCATTTTCAATTTGCCAGAGTCCTTTTCAAACACCAGAGTGGGCGACATGGAGGAGCGGGGGCGCTTACCGCCTTCCACCCGATTGGCAATGGGCAGACCTTTTGCATCGGTGGGGGCAAAACTAAAGTCAGTCAATTCATTGTTGAGCAAGAAGCCGCCATGGCGCCCTTGACCTGAATTGACCATTAGCCTAGAGCCAAATACCGCCTCAATGGTGGTGGTCATGGCCACTGCGTTGCCGTCTTTGTCAATCACGCTGATGTGACTGGTACCGTATTCTTCTTGAGAAGGCATAGGGGCATAAGCTGTCTTGGTGCCTGCAGGATTGCCAGGTTGCGCCACCTTCATGCTTTGGCTGCCAATGAGGCTGCTGCGTTGCTTCAAGTAAGCCGGATGGAGCATTGTTTTCCAATTGCCGCCAGGCGCTTGAACGTAGTCGGGGTCGCCCACAAATTGACCACGGTCGGCAAATGCCAATCGTGCGGCCTCTGTGTAGAAGTGCAACCAATCCGGGGAGGGCAGTCCTTGTTCCAGTGGCATTTTGCCAGCGGGCGTGTTGTTCAAAATACCCAGCATTTGACCGATGGCCAAGGCGCCCGAGCTGGGCGGTGGAAAGCCGCACAGCTGGTAAGTTTTGCCTGTGGTTTGCACCGCGTGATCAAAGCACAAGGGCTCGCGTTTCTTGACTTGGTAGTTGGCCAAATCTTGCAGGGTCATGGTGCCTGGGCGTTGAGGGTGGCTCTGAACTTTTTTCACAATGGCTTCGGCTACAGGGCCTTGCTTCAGCGCTTGTGAGCCACGTTTCGCAATGTCTTTGAGTACCGCTGCCAGCTCAGGATTTTTGAGCACATGGCCTACGGGAAAAGGCTTGCCCTGCGCATCGTAAAAGTAACTGGCCGCGACGGGGTCATTCATCAAAAACTTTTCAGCCATCAAGGCTCTGTGCAAATGTGGACTGAGTTTGAACCCTTGCTCGGCCAATTGAATGGCAGGCTGCATGAGTGTGGCCCAAGCTAATTTGCCATGCGCTTGATGGGCTGTCTCCAGTACGCTCAATGTACCGGGTACACCCACCGATAAACCGCTGACAACACCTTCAATGAAGGGCAGAGGCTTGCCTTGCGCGTCTAGAAATAATTTGTCGGTTGCCGCAGAGGGTGCTGTTTCGCGGCCATCGTAGGCTTCGACTTTTTTGCCATCGTGGTGAAGCACAAAGGCGCCACCTCCAATGCCGCTGGACTGAGGTTCGACCAAGGTCAGCACCATCTGAACTGCAATGGCTGCATCGATGGCAGAGCCACCGGCCTTCAAAACTTGGTAGCCAGCATCTGTGGCCAGTGGGTTGGCCGCAGCCACCGCAAAGTTTTGGGTGGCCCAACCTGGTTTTTCTTGATAACCCACAGGGTCGTTGGGTTGATCGGGCGTGGCGTAATGGAAGGCTGTAGGTTGAAGCGCACAAGCACCTAAGCTACCGGCCAAAACGGCAACAGCAACCCGAAGGCTGCTGTTGTAACTGAAATACTTCATAAGGCACTCCATGGTGAGGAATGCCAAGTGTATGTCTTACTTCGGTGCGAGTCGAATGGCACCATCCAAGCGAATCACTTCGCCATTCAGCATGTCATTGTCCAAGATGTGCTTGACCAATTTGGCATAGTCGTTGGGCGTGCCCAAGCGGCTAGGGAAGGGGACTGATGCGGCCAAAGCATCCTGCACTTCTTGGGGCATGCCAAACATCATGGGGGTGCCAAAAATACCTGGGGCAATGGTCATGTTGCGAATGCCGTTGCGGGCCAAATCGCGGGCGATGGGCAAAGTCATGCCCACCACACCGCCCTTAGAGGCTGAATAAGCGGCTTGGCCAATTTGGCCATCGTAAGCTGCAACAGAAGCTGTAGAAATCATCACGCCACGTTCGCCTGTGGCTTCGGGTTCGTTTTGGCTCATGGCTTCGGCCGCCAAACGAATCATGTTGAAGCTACCGATCAAATTGACGGTGATGGTTTTGCTGAACACTGCCAGCGAGTGGGCGCCATTTTTGCCCACTGTTTTTTCGGCGGGGGCAATGCCTGCACAGTTGACCAAGCCCACTAATTTGCCCATGGACACCGCCTTGGTCACCACAGCCTGGCCATCGGCCTCGTTGCTGACGTCGCACTTGACAAAAGCGCCACCCAATTCTTTGGCAATGGTTTCGCCTTTTTCAGCTTGCATGTCTGCAATGACCACTTTGCCGCCGTTGGCCGCCAGCATACGAGCGGTTCCTTCGCCCAAACCGGATGCGCCCCCGGTCACAATGAAAACCTTGCCTTGGATGTCCATTTTTTCTCCTGTTTAGTTGACGTTACGTAAACGTCAATTATGCACCTTTGCCTTCTTTGGCGGAAGCTTTTAGCAGGGGGAATTGCTGTTTTTTAGAGGTGATGAGCCGGTACTTTTGTAACCCCAGACTATCGAGGTCATAAAAACTACCAATGATGGAAGCTTGTATTCGCGTTTAGCATTGAGCCCAATGAGTTTTCTCATTAACCCTCTTTGTTTAACCAACCTTAAGTAAAAACCATGTCACTCATCAATACAGCAGTTCAGCCTTTCAAAACACAAGCTTTCCATAACGGCAAGTTCATTGAAGTTTCAGACGCTAGCCTCAAAGGCAAATGGTCTGTTTTGATTTTCATGCCTGCCGCATTCACCTTCAACTGCCCCACAGAAATTGAAGATGCTGCAGACAACTATGCGGCCTTCCAAAAAGCCGGTGCTGAGGTGTACATCGTGACCACCGACACACACTTCTCACACAAAGTCTGGCACGAGACATCACCTGCTGTGGGCAAGGCCAAGTTCCCTCTGGTTGGCGACCCCACACACGTCTTGACCAACGCGTTTGGTGTGCACATTGCTGAAGAAGGCCTGGCTTTGCGCGGCACCTTCATCATCAACCCAGAAGGCATCATCAAGACCATGGAAGTGCACTCCAACGAAATCGCACGTGACGTGTCTGAAACACTGCGCAAGTTGACAGCTGCTCAGTACACAGCGGCCAACCCAGGTCAAGTTTGCCCCGCCAAGTGGAAAGAAGGCGCTAAGACTTTGACACCTTCTTTGGATTTGGTCGGCAAGATCTAATTTCAAACCATGATTCGGTGCTGTGCAAACAGTGCCGATCAGTTCAAGGCCCTGGCTTCAGGGCGTTGAGGAAAAAGCATCTGGCCGTCAACGCAATGTGCTTTGCCCTCAACCACTTCCCACTTTAAGTCGCAGCTTAAAGGCCTACGTTTTAGCGTGGGTCTGGCAGCGCATCGACTTTAAACTGACCACGCATTAGGAGAGAAACATGTTAGACGACACACTCAAATCGCAATTGCAAACTTACTTGGGCATGTTGCGCGCCCCCATCCGTTTGATCGCCTCATTGGACGACAGTGAGACCGGCGTGGAAATGCGCAGTCTGTTAGAAACCATTGTGAGCTTGTCTGACAAGGTGTCTTTGGACACTTCGGGAGACGATGCACGCAAGCCATCCTTTGTGGTGGCGCGCGATGGCGAAACACAGGGCGTTCGCTTTGCTGGGTTGCCCTTGGGACACGAGTTCACCTCCTTGGTCTTGGCTTTGCTTTGGACCGGCGGTCACCCCCCAAAAGTTGAGTCTGATGTGATCGATGCCATCAAAGCCTTGGACGGTGACTTCAACTTTGAGGTCTACATGTCTTTGTCTTGCCACAACTGCCCCGACGTGGTTCAGGCTTTGTCGCTCATGGCCATCTTCAACCCCAAGGTCAAGACCGTGGTGATCGAAGGCGGCGCCTTCCAACAAGAAGTGACTGAGCGCGAAATCATGGCGGTGCCCATGGTGTTCTTGAATGGCAAAGTATTTGGTTCAGGCCGCATGTCCGTTGAAGAAATTGTGGCCAAGATTGACACGGGCGCTGCCGATCGCGAAGCTGCCAAAATCAATGCCAAAGAAACTTTCGATGTTTTGATTGTGGGCGGTGGTCCAGCTGGCGCTGCTGCTGCGGTCTATGCGGCACGCAAAGGCATTCGCGTGGGTGTGGCCGCAGAACGTTTTGGGGGGCAAGTGAACGACACCATGGCCATTGAAAACTACATCTCAGTGTTGGAAACAGATGGTCCTAAATTTGGCGCCGCTTTAGAGCAGCAAGTGCGTCATTACGGGGTCGACATTATGAATTTGCAGAAGGCCGCCAAAGTGGTGCCCGCCACAGAACCAGGTGGCCTGATTCAAGTTCAGATGGAAAACGGCGGCGCCCTGAATGCACGTACCGTGATTCTCTCAACCGGCGCGCGCTGGCGCAATGTCAACGTGCCAGGCGAGCAAGAGTACAAAAACAAAGGCGTGGCGTACTGCCCGCATTGCGATGGACCTTTGTTCAAGGGCAAGCGCACGGCCGTGATTGGAGGTGGCAACTCTGGCATTGAAGCGGCCATCGATTTGGCCGGCATTGTGGCGCATGTCACGGTCATTGAGTTTGCCGACCAACTCAAAGCCGACGCAGTTTTGGTGAACAAACTGAAGAGCTTGAACAATGTGACCATTCACACCAATGCACAAACCACCGAAATTACGGGTGACGGCAGTGTGGTAAACGGCATTCGCTTCAAAGACCGTGCAACTGGTGATGAGCACCACGTCGCCTTAGAGGGCGTGTTTGTTCAGATTGGCTTGGTGCCCAACACCGAGTTTTTGAAAGAAACCATCGAGTTGAGCAAGTTTGGTGAGATTGTGGTGGACGCCAAAGGCCACACCAATGTGCCAGGCGTGTTTGCTGCGGGCGATTGCACCACCGTGCCTTACAAACAAATTGTGATCGCAGCCGGTGAGGGCGCCAAAGCGGCACTCAGTGCGTTTGATCACCTGATTCGCACGCCGGTAGTGGCTTGACCTTTCGCACATAGGCGAGCGCAAAGGCCAACCAACCTAAGATGAAACTGGTGCCGCCCCATGGCACCAGGGATCGGAAGCTTTGGATGTCATGCCATGCACGCAGCAAGATATTGAACGAGAAAAGCAAACAACCCACCAAAAAGAGGGCGCCTGCAAATTGCAGGCGTTTTTCGTTAGGCTTCGATTGCCCAAGAACGCCAAGCAAAATAAGTCCAAGGGCATGAAATTGAAGCAACTGCAGGCTGGCTTGAACCATCAATGGTGATGAGCCGTTTAAACTGTTGCCGTGGGTGGCGTAGGCCGACGCAATGACGGACACGGCTGCCAAGAAAGCGCCTGTCGCAATCGCTCCTGTTGGCCAGCGCCGCTGCGTGCTTGCTTGAAGGTGTTCCATTTAAATCAATGCTTAATCAAAAAGATACAACATTATGCAAGTGAAGTCGTTGCCAGTGCGCGCCATCCTGAACGGATTGAACGCATTCAAATTTAGCTTTAACCAAATGGTGTTGCTTAGCCTGCTGTTCTTGACGGGTTGTGCCAGTGTCAAAGCGCCAGATACAGGTGGCTTGAAACCCTCAACAACGATCGAGACCTCAACGCCCAGCAGCGCTCCCGACGTTGTAGAACCAGTGATGCCAACCAAAGTTTTGCATCTGGGCCTGGCTTTGGGAGGCGGCGCGGCGCGAGGGTTTGCGCATGTAGGGGTGATTCAAGTATTGGAAGAGGCGGGTATTCAACCTGAGCTTGTGGTGGGAACATCCGCGGGCAGTTTGGTGGCGTCTTTGTATGCCAGCGGCAAAACCAGTGCCCAGTTGAAGCGCGTCGCAGAAACCATGGAAGAGGCAGAGATTACCGACTGGATGATGCCCATTCTGAACCGTGGCGCATTGCGTGGAGAAGCTTTGGCGCGCTACGTCAATACCCAAGTCGGTGGGCGCTTGATTGAGCAAATGAAAATTCCTTTGGGCATCGTGGCCACAGATTTACACAATGGCGAGCCGGTGTTGTTCAGACGAGGCAATACAGGCGCTGCCGTGCGTGCGTCCAGTGCGGTGCCTGCTGTGTTTCAGCCTGTAAAAATTGGCTCGCGGGAATATGTGGATGGTGGCTTGGTCTCACCCGTCCCTGTGCGGCAAGCGCGTGACATGGGGGCCAACGTGGTCATTGCGGTAGACATCTCAACCGATCCTGAAGGCAGTCCTGCAGGCGATACGTTTCAAATTTTGATGCAAACATTCAACATCATGGGAAAAAGTTTGAACACGGTGCTTTTGAAAGAGGCAGATGTGGTGGTGAAGCCTGCTTTGATGGGTGTCAAAAGTGCCGACTTTGCAGCACGCCGCCGATCGATTGAAGCCGGCCGTGAGGCAATGTTGAAGCAGTTGCCTCGCCTTAAAGAAATTTTGTCTGGCTATGCGCCCAAACCGTGAGCTGCTGTGACGGCCTTTGCAAAGGCGAAAAAAAAAGCCGGTCAAGACCGGCTTTTCTTCGTTTGAGAGCGACTTGGCTTGCAAGTCACCTTCAGATCATTGCTGATTAACGCTTTTTAGCAGTTGTCTTAGCAGCAGAAACAGCTGTGTTGGTCACAGCAGCCATGTTGGCTTCAGCCATGTCAGTGGCTTGTTTCACAGCTTTTTGAACTGATTCGTAAGCGTTGTTAGCGGCAGACACCGCGCTTTTCATCACGGCCACGGCTGTTTCAGAACCAGCGGGTGCGTTAGAAGTTGCAGAGTCAACCAAGTTGGCGAATTGCTTTTGAGCGGCAGCTGTTTGGGCTTCCAAAGCTTTGGTGAATTCGTTAGAGGTACCAGAAGCGATGTCATAAAGGTGACGGCTGTAAGCAGCTGTTTTCTCGGCCAAAGGCTGGAACAAGTTGGCTTGCAATGCCAACAATTCTTGTGCGTCTTTCACGCTCAAAGCTGCTTTGGTGCTTTGTGCGGATTCGCTCAATGCAGCTTTTGTGGCTGTCAAGTTCAATTCGACCAATTTCTCGACGCCTTCGAAGGCTTTGGATGTCAAACCGAAGAGGGTTTCGACATTGGCTTTGTGGGATGCAACGATTTGTTCTGTAGTCATCATGATTTCTCCGTTAATTTAAAAAAGTTTAAAAGTCTCAAGGGACTGCTCCGAACCGGCCTTGCTTGACGCTTGACCTAACATCTTGTTGCAGTGCAGCATGGGTTGAATTTTAGGGACTCTGAAGTCAATTACAAGGGGTTTTTGTTGCAATGCAGCATTTTAGAGTCGGCGTTCTAGAAATTGAAATTGGTCACAATTGGGTCATGAAGGCCTTTTACTCCGATCACTTTGTGCTGCCCTTGCCCGAGGGACATCGCTTTCCCATGGCCAAATACAGCATGCTCAGGGGGCGGGTGGCGCAGGAGTTGGCAGGCGTGCAGATGCTTGAGGCACCCGCTGCAACAGAAGGGGAATTGGCGCTGGTGCATGCCCCTGATTACGTTCAGGCGGTGAAAACTGGCGGGTTGAGTCCTCAAGCCCAGCGCGACATTGGCTTTCCCTGGACACCGGCCATGGCCGAGCGCTCGGTGCGATCAGCTGGCGCTTCGATTGCGGCGGGCAGAGTGGCCATGCGGGAGGGCATTGCGGGCAATTTGGCAGGGGGAACCCACCACGCCAGCGCCGACCAAGGGGGTGGATTTTGTGTGTTCAACGACATCGCTGTCACAGCCAGGGTCCTTCAAATGGAGCATTTCAGGGCCAGCAAGCAGGGTTTGCAGGTTTTGGTCATCGATTTGGACGTGCACCAGGGCAATGGCACAGCCGACATTTTTGCCAACGACCCCACGGTGTTCACGCTCTCGCTACACGGGGAAAAGAATTTTCCATTCCGCAAGGTCAACAGCGATTTGGATGTGGGTTTGCCTGACGGGTGTCGCGATGAGCCTTACCTTTCGGCCTTGGACAGCGCATTGCGTCAAGTCTTGGACCTCACACAGCCCCAGTTTGTGATCTATTTGGCGGGTGCAGATGCCCATGAAGGTGACCGTTTGGGCAGGCTCAAAATCACCGAGCTTGGTATGAAGGCCCGAGATCAGCGGGTTTTTGACTGGGTTCGAACGCTTGGACTGCCGATGATCATCTGCATGGGCGGTGGCTATGGACGAGATTTGGCCCAAACTGTCCAGGTGCAAATGAACACGTGGCAACTTGCGATGGACCATTGGCTTCACTGGCAAAATCGAGGCTTATGACTTCTTCAGCCCCTCAACCGCAAAAAGCCGACGTCAAACCGGCGCCCTTGCCCCGAACGGCCTACCGCGTCTTTCGTCCCATCACCACAAGGTGGATGGACAACGATGTGTACGGCCACGTCAACAACGTCGTTTATTACAGCTGGTTTGACACTGCCGTCAATGCGCACTTGATAGAGCAGGGTGTGTTGGACATCCATCAGGGCGACACCATTGGTTTGGTGGTGGAGACCCAGTGCAATTATTTTGCGCCCTTGGCTTTTCCTCAAACCATCGAAGCGGGCATTCGCGTGGCTCATCGCGGCTCGTCCAGTGTGCGCTACGAAGTTGGTTTGTTTGCACAAGGCGAACCCCTTACTGCAGCGCGTGGCCATTTTGTGCACGTTTACGTGAACAAGCTGACACGCCGTCCGCAGCCGCTGCCTGAATCCTTTGTCAAAGTCTTGGAGACCCTTTCATGAAAGAACTCACCTCTTCGCAAGTCACCACTGTCGTGGCCGATGCCAACAGCGTGGACGCCGCCATCTTGAGCCGCTTTTCTGCGCGTGCATATTTGAACAAGCCTGTTGAAAAATCAGTGCTTGAAGATGTGTTGCAAGTTGCAGCACGCGCTCCCAGTGGCACCAACACACAACCTTGGAAAGTGTATGTTGTGCAAGGCGCCACCAAAGACAAATTGGTGAACGAAGTTTGTGATGCACACAACGCCATGGCCACCCATCCCGAATTGGCCACCGAGTATGCAGAAGAATACGACTACTACCCCAGCAAGTGGGTCAGCCCTTTCATCGACCGTCGCCGTGAGTGCGGTTTTGGTCTGTACGGCGTGCTGGGCATTGGCAAGGGTGACAAAGACAAGATGCATTTGCAGCATCAGCAAAACTACCGTTTCTTTGGCGCACCTGTGGGCTTGATTTTCACCATCGACAAAGTGATGGGCCGCGGCAGTTTGCTCGACTACGGCATGTTCTTGCAAAGTGTGATGGTGGCTGCGCGCGCGCGCGGTTTGCACACATGTCCACAAGCTGCATGGAATCATTTTTCAAAAATCATCTTCAAGCATGTGGGTGCCGGTGACAACGAGATGATGGTGTGTGGCATGGCCCTCGGTTACGCCGATGAAGCCGCGTTGGTGAACACCTTCAAGACCACACGTGTGGATGCCAACGACTTTACGCATTGGGTTGAATGAGTTTTTGGCTCATCCAATGCCTGAATGGCCTCAGCCATGCCAGCACGCTGTTCATGATGGCGGCCGGTTTGACCTTGGTCTTTGGCGTCACCCGCATTGTCAATTTTGCGCACGGCAGTTTTTACATGCTGGGTGCGATGTTTGCAGGCCATCTGTTAACGCAGTGGTTGCCGCTTTGGTCTGAGCAAGCGCATCTTTATCTGGCAGCCATGCTGCTAGGCGCTTTGAGCGCGGCATTGTTGGGGGCTGCTGCTGAATGGTGTTTGTTTCGGCCCCTGCGGCAATCGCCGCCGCTTTATCCCTTGGTTGCCACCTTTGGCTTGAGTCTGGTGGTCCATGATGTGCTGCTGGCATGGATGGGGCCCGCCGAAGTCTTTGCGCCGCGCTTTCCAGGACTGAAGGGTTCGGTTCAAATCGGTGAGGACTTTTTTCCGCAGTGGCAATTGTTAAGCTTGTTGCTGGGCCCGTTGGTATGGCTGGCGCTGAGCTTGTTGTTAACGAAGACGCGATGGGGGCGGCAAGTGCGTGCGGCTACGCAAGATCGTGACATGTTGGATGCACTGGGTGTCAATCCTGCACCTTTGATGTTGGGGGTGGTGGTCTTGGGCTGTGGCTTGGCCGGCTTGGCCGGTGCCTTGCAACTGCCACGTGAGCCTGCCAATTTGCAAATGGATTTGCAAATGGTGGTAGAAACTTTTGTGGTGGTGGTGATGGGCGGCTTGGGCAGTATTTCTGGTGCCTTTTATGCTGCTGTGCTCATTGGCTGCGTCCATGCTTTTGGGATTTACTTTTTCCCGCAAGCCACGTTGGTGTTGATATTTTTCACCATGGCTTTGGTTTTGGCTTGGCGTCCGCAAGGCTTGATGGGCGAGTTACCCGGCGCTGCGCCGCGGGAAAAAGTGGCTGCCTTCATGGGGGTTGCGCCGCAGCGTGTTCTGATCTTGGCTGCCGGCTTGCTGTGGCTTGTATTGAGCATTGTGATGGTGTTGGCTGACAATTACATTCAGCATGTGCTTGAAGATGTTTTCATCATGATGTTGTTTGGCCTTAGCTTGCAAGCCATGATGTCCTTGTCGGGTTGGGTCAGTTTTGGCCATGCCGCTTACTTTGGTTTAGGTGCTTATGCGACCGCGCTAAGCCATTTGCATTGGGGGTTCAATGCGGTGCAAGCAGCCTTTTGTGGCATGGCGTGTGCGGGTTTGGCGGCTTATGCCATGTCAGGTTTGTTGCAGCGTAGTGCTGGCGTCTACTTGGCCATGTTGTCCTTGGCTTTTGCCCAGATGGTTTGGGCGAGTGCCAGTCAATGGATCAGTTTAACGGGGGGCGACAACGGACTCATTGGTTTGCAGTTGTTGCCCGGCACATCTCGCACCGTTTTTCAGTTGACAGTGGTGGCGCTGAGTGCCTTGGCCATTGTGGGTTTTGCTCGCCTGATTCGCTCAAGCATGGGTGCTGCCTTACAGGCTGGACGCGATGCACCCTTGCGTGCGTTGGCCAGTGGTTTGCATGTCTCAGTTTTGAATATTCGTGTGTTTTGGCTCAGTGCCAGCATGGCGGGTTTGGCGGGAAGCTTGTGGGCGATCAGCAAAGGTGCGGTGTTCCCATCTGTAGCCTCTGTGGCAAATTCAGTGGATGCCTTGATGGTGGTTTTGCTAGGCGGCGTGCACCATCTATTGGGCGCCTTGGCTGGTAGCACATTCTTGGTCGGGCTGGGCTCAGAAATGGGCCGGCATTTTGATTACTGGCGTGGCTTCTTGGGCCTGCTCATCATGGTGCTGATGGTGTTTGCACCAGAAGGTGTTTTAGGTTGGTCCAAAACAGATCGTTCGACGCGAAAGGTGCAAGCATGAGCGCTGTCTTGACGGTCCAAAATTTGCACCATCAATACGCGGGAGTCCTTGCCTTGAAAGGCGTGGACTTTGAATTGCATCAAGGTGAGTGCGTGGCCTTGATCGGGCCCAACGGTGCAGGTAAATCGACATGCTTTGCTTGCCTTGCAGGACAGCAAACTGCGGCGCAAGGCAAAGTGATGTGGCATGGACAAGATTTAATGGCAATACCGGTGACAGCGCGCCGTGCTTTAGGCATTGGCCGAACTTTCCAAGTGGCCCAAGTGTTTGAAGCTTTGAGCGTCCAGCAAAACTTGCAACTGGTGCTAAAGGCAGCAAGTGGGGTGTCATTTTTTGACAATTTAGACAATTGTCAGAACGAAGCAGCAGCGTATTGGGTCCATGCCATGGGCTTGCAAGATTTAGGGCCCGATGCGCTGAAGACGCCAGCGGCCCATTTGTCTTACGGCAACAAAAAACGATTGGAGTTGGCCATGGCGCTGGCGGGCTTGCCGCAAGCAGGCCGGGGCCTCTTGCTATTGGACGAGCCTGCAGCAGGTTTATCGCCAGAAGAGCGACTTGACATGATGTCTCGCATCCGAAAACTGACTTCGCAGGGCACCACAGTGCTTTATACCGAGCACAACATGGATGCCGTGTTTGGTGTGGCCGATCGCGTGCTGGTGTTGATGGAGGGGCGCTTGATTGCGCAAGGACTGCCTCAAGATGTAGCAGCCAACGCAGTGGTCCAAGAACGCTACCTTGGCACCCATTTCAGCAAGGTGCTAAAAGGGCATCATGCTTGAAGTTCGCCACCTCAGCGCACATTACGGGCAAGCACAGGCCTTGTTTGACATTTCTTTCCAAGTTGCCAAAGGCAGTATGGTGCTGATTCAAGGCTTGAACGGTGCCGGCAAATCGACCTTGCTCAAGTCCTTGATGGGGCTCATGCCGCAGGTGCAGGGAGAGATCTTCTGGCAGGGCGAAAATCTGATGGCCATGGCACCACACCAGCGATCCCATTTGGGCTTGGGTTATGTGCCTGAAGACCGTCGGCTTTTCTCGGCACTCACAGTGCGTCAAAACTTAGAGATCGCTGTGCCGCATATGGGCCGGCATTTGGCATCCAATCCTGCACACTTGGGCTTAGGCGATGTGCTGAACTTGTTCCCTACACTGGCAGGCATGTTGGATCGACCGGCGGCACAAATGAGTGGTGGCGAGCAGCAAATGCTGGCCTTGGGCCGAACCCTCATGACGCAGGCTCGAATGTTGTTGCTCGATGAGCCATGCGAGGGCATTTCGCCAGTGCTGGTGCAGTCGATTGCAGCGGCCTTGGCGCGTTTGAAGCAGAATGGGTTGACACTGTTGATTGCCGAGCAAAATCAGACCCTGACCCCATTGGCTGACCAAGTTCTGAACTTGGCCGGTGGTGTCTTAAGTTCCCAAGTCGTGTCACCCAGGCTCACACGGCCTTGAATTGCCTGTCAAACCCGCGTTAATCCCGAGGTGCTGGTCGGTGGAAACAGACTGGCTTCACGTACACTGCGGGTTCAACTTCTCAGCCTTCATTTCGACATGATCATTACCAGTTTGCTGGACACGGACCTTTACAAGTTCACCATGATGCAGGTGGTCCTGCATCAATTTCCGGGTGCGCAAGTAGAGTACCGTTTCAAATGTCGAAATCCCGGCATTGAATTGGCCCCTTTTGTGGACGAAATTCGCAGCGAAATCAAATCGCTTTGCAGTTTGCATTTTAAAGAAGATGAACTGGCTTATTTGCGATCACTGCGTTTCATCAAAAGCGATTTTGTAGACTTCTTGGGGCTCTTCAGACTCAACGAAAAATACATCCAAGTCACGCCCAATTTGGCCGGCGAAATTGACATCGTGATTCAAGGACCTTGGTTGCACACCATCCTCTTTGAAATTCCCGTGCTGGCCATTGTCAACGAGGTGTACTTTAGAAACACGCAACGTTTGCCTGATTTGATGCAGGGACGCAGCAGGCTCGATACCAAAATCAAACAACTCCAAGCCGATGACTTGAAGTCCTTGAAAATTGCAGATTACGGTACGCGCCGCAGATTTTCACGTGCATGGCATGAAGAAGTATTGCGGGTCTTGATTGGCCGCTTGGGCTCTGGACCAACAGGTCAATTTGCTGGAACTAGCAACGTGCATTTTGCCTACCTGCTGGGGTTGACCCCGCTAGGCACCATGGCGCATGAGTACTTGCAAGCATGCCAAGCCTTGGGGCCCCGCTTGCGAGACAGCCAGGTGTTTGCGTTTGAGTCCTGGGCTCGTGAGTACAGGGGCGATCTTGGCATTGCCTTGAGTGATGTCTATGGTTTCAATGCGTTCTTGCGTGACTTTGACATGTACTTTTGCAAACTGTTTGATGGCGCACGTCACGACAGTGGCGATCCGTTTGTGTGGGGCGAGCGCATGATTGCTCATTACCGCGCCAACCGAGTAGATCCCCTCACCAAAACACTGATTTTCAGCGATGGCTTGACGGTTCCCAAAACCATCGAGTTGTTCAGACAATTCAACGGCCGGTGCTTATTGGCATTTGGCATTGGTACCAACCTTACCAACGATCTGGGTTACGAGCCTTTGCAAATTGTCATCAAGATGACGAGATGCAATGGCCAGCCAGTGGCAAAACTTTCAGATACGCCGGGTAAGGGCATGTGCGATGATGAAAAATACTTGGCTTATTTGGCACAAGTATTTGAAATCACTCCCATGAACTAAGTGCAAGCCAAGCTTGATCTTTGAAATAGACTTTTTTTGCAGGTAAAAAGACATGCACCCCATCTGCCGACTGCCCATGATTTATTGTTTAGGCGCACTTTTTATGGTCCCCGGCGTGGCCACGGCCGCTGATGTGAGCGGAACCGAACTCAGCCCTCTCTGGGGTGTGCCTTTTGCGGGTATTTTGCTTTCGATTGCACTGTTGCCTTTGATGGCACCCCAATTTTGGCATCACCATTTTGGCAAAGTCACTGCAGCTTGGTCACTGGCTTTTTTACTGCCTTTTGCCGCTGGTTTTGGACTTGAGCTTGCCAGCGCCAGCCTGGTCCATGCCTTGTTGGCCGAATACATTCCATTCATTGTTTTGATCACCGCCTTGTTCACAGTTTCTGGCGGCATTTACATTCGAGGCAACCTGCATGGTAGCCCTGGTCTAAATACAAGCATCTTGGCCATTGGTGCTGTTTTAGCCAGTTTTATGGGTACCACCGGCGCATCCATGTTGATGATCCGACCTTTGATTCGCGCCAATGACAACCGAAAACATGTGGCGCATGTCATTGTCTTTTTCATTTTCATTGTGGCCAATGCTGGTGGCGCCCTGACACCTTTGGGTGATCCCCCTTTGTTTTTGGGGTTCTTGAAGGGTGTCGATTTTTTCTGGACTGTGAAAACGATCCTGCCAGAAACCCTGTTTTTGGTGGGCGCACTGTTGTTGATTTTTTTCACCCTCGATTTTTGGTTCTACCACAAGCGTGAAGAATTGCTTCCTGCCGATCCCACGCCCGACTCCCGACAAATTGGTTTCGATGGCAAGCTTAATTTCGTTCTTTTAGCCGCTGTGGTGGGCTTGGTGCTGATGAGTGGTTTCTGGAAATCTTCAGTGGTCTTTGACATTGCTGGCACAGAAGTGGCGCTTCCTAGCGTGCTTCGTGATGTGGGTTTGTTGGCTGTGACCATTTTTTCTTTGAAGCTGACCCCTGCACAAGTACACGTCGACAATCAATTCAGTTGGGGGCCTATTCAAGAAGTTGCCAAGTTGTTTGCCGGCATTTTTCTCACCATCATTCCTGTCATTGCGATGTTAAAAGCTGGCGTGAATGGCCCCTTTGGTCCAGTGGTGTCAGCCGTTACCAATACTGATGGCAGCCCAGATGTTGTGATGTATTTTTGGATCACAGGTTTGCTGAGTTCATTTTTAGACAATGCGCCCACGTACTTGGTGTTTTTCAACACGGCAGGTGGTGATCCTGCCGTCCTGATGACCAGCATGGCGACCACTTTGGCCGCTATTTCTGCAGGCGCCGTGTTCATGGGTGCAAATAGTTACATTGGCAATGCGCCCAATCTCATGGTCAAAGCCATTGCAGAAGAGCGTGGCATCAAAATGCCCAGCTTTTTTGGGTATATGGCATGGTCGGTTTGTATTTTGATCCCATTGTTTGTTGTGATGACTTTGATCTGGTTTCGCCCATGAAAAAACCTGCAATTTTGGTGGCCCGCGCAATTTTTCCACAGACGCTGGATTTTTTGTCTCAACACTTTGAGGTAGAGAGTAACCAAACGGATGAGGTTTGGGACGCGGTGGAATTGACGCGTCGCTTGAATGGAAAAGCAGGGGCACTCACGACAGGCAGTGAGCGCATAGACGGCGCCTTGTTGCAAGCCAATCCTCAATTGAAAATAATTGCCAACATGGCTGTGGGTTTTAATAACTTTGACATTCCAGCCATGACAGCGGCCGGTGTGTTGGCAACGAATACGCCCGATGTCTTAACAGACACAACCGCCGACTTTGGTTTTGCCTTGTTGATGGCTACTGCACGACGCGTTAGCGAGAGCGAGCATTTTCTTCGTGCGGGCAAATGGACAAAGTGGCGCTACGACATGTTCGCAGGTGCTGAAGTGCACGGCAGCACACTTGGCATCATAGGCATGGGGCGCATTGGGCAGGGCATCGCTCGGCGTGGCGCTTTTGGGTTTGGCATGAAGGTCGTGTATCACAATCGGTCACAGCTTTCGCCACAACTCGAAGCAGAATGCAAAGCGACGTATGTGTCAAAAGAAGTGCTGTTGAAAACAGCAGACCACGTGGTGTTGGTGGTGCCTTACAGTGCCGAGTCGCATCACACCATTGGTGCTAATGAGTTGGGCATGATGAAGTCCACGGCCACCTTGGTCAACATTGCACGCGGCGGCATTGTGGACGACGCAGCTCTGGCCCACGCATTGGCTGGTGGTCAAATTGCAGCCGCAGGCCTAGATGTGTTTGAAGGTGAGCCTGTCGTGAACGAGGCGCTGTTGAAAGTTCCCAATGTGGTTCTGACCCCTCACATCGCCAGTGCCACAACCAAAACCCGTCTGGCCATGGCGCAATTGGCAGCCGACAACTTGGTGTCTTACTTCACGCAAGGACGCGCATTGACGCCTGTCAATCAAGTGGCCATTATGGGCTGACCCTCATGACTTCCTCCGTTTTACTTTGGGCGTTGTGTTTGGTTTCATGCGCTGTGCTGGTGGGTTTGTGGTTGATTTCTCGACAAATCAAGTTGCTGTCACAAAATAATCAAGACCTTTCGCAGCTAACGACCACTCTGCAAATTGCCAATGAACGCTTAGAACGCGAGTTGCGAAATGCCATTCACGAATCGGCAAGAGGAGGGCGTCAAGAGTTGATTCAGACTTTGGGCACCTTTCAGCAAAGTTTGGTGCAGCAAAGTGCCGAAGCCACGCGCACGCAAAACAGTCAAATGGACGCGTTTGCACAGCAATTGTCATTGCTCCAAAAAACATTGTCTGACACCCTCACTTTGCAAGTTCAACAACTGTCAGAGGCCAATGCCCGGCGCTTAAGTGAGATGCGCGGTACTTTGGAAACCCAATTGGCCCAACTTCAACAAAGCAACACAGCCAAGTTGGATGAAATGCGCCAAACGGTGGATGAGAAATTACAAACGACGCTGCAAGCGCGCTTGGGAGAGAGCTTCAAACAGGTGGCCGATCGCTTGGAACAAGTGCACAAGGGATTGGGCGAGATGAACACCTTGGCGCAAGGTGTGGGTGACTTGAAGCACTTGTTGACCAATGTGAAAACACGTGGCATGTTTGGCGAAGCGCAATTGGCATCCTTGCTTGAGCAGGTACTGGCACCCGACCAATATGCCACCCAACACGTCACCCGACCGGGTAGCAAAAACCGAGTTGACTTTGCCATTCGTTTGCCAGGCCGATCAGACGATGGTGAACCTGTATGGCTGCCCATTGATGCCAAGTTTCCCAACGAAGATTACGAGCGATTGCTCGATGCACAGTCACGCGCCGATGTATTGCAAGCAGAACTGTGTAGCAAGGCCCTAGAAGCGCGAGTTCGCCTGGAGGCCAAATCCATGACTGAAAAATACGTGGAGCCGCCTTACACCACCGACTTTGCCATTTTGTTTTTGCCAACTGAAGGCTTGTATGCCGAGGTGTTGCGTCGACCTGGTTTGATTGAATCTTTGCAACGCGACTACCGTGTGACCTTGGCGGGCCCCACCACTTTAATGGCCATGCTCAATTCGTTGCAGATGGGCTTCCGTACCTTGGCTTTGGAAAAACGTTCAAGCGAAGTGTGGCAAGTGCTGGGCGCCGTCAAAACAGAATTTGGAAAATTTGGAGATGTCCTGGCCAAAGTCAAAGAGCAAACGCAAACTGTGCTCAATACCTTGGATAAGGCGCAAACACGCAGTAACGTCATGCACAGGGCATTGCGTCAAGTAGAGGCCATGCCCGAGGGGCAAGTCCCAGGCTTATTGTCTCAAGCGGCAGAGGAAAGCGACGGCGAGCCTTTGTGAAAAGAGAGCTTGCCAGGCTCATAGGAGGCCAAATTTTTCTACATGCTTGTATGACAGGCATGCGAATGGCCACACCGTTACTGGCGTTGCAACAAGGCTACAGCGCCATGGCCGTTGGCGTTTTGTTGGCCTTGTTTTCCTTGACGCAAGTTTTCATGGCCATCCCTGCAGGTCGGTTCACCGATCGCCACGGTCTTAAAAAACCCGTTCGCTTCAGTGTCATCATTGCTTGCCTTGGGGCAGGGCTTGCCATTGTGTGGCCCGTTTTCCCTGTGCTATGCCTGGGTGCGCTCACCACGGGGGGGGCGACCGGATTCACAGTGATTGCCTTGCAGCGACATGTAGGACGCATGGCCAGCGATGCCAATCAACTCAAAGAAACTTTCAGTTGGTTGGCCATCGGCCCCGCAGTTTCTAATTTTATGGGACCGTTTTTTGCCGGCTTGTTGATTGACCATGCGGGTGCCTTGCCAGCTGATGATGCAGGCTTCAGAGCGGCTTTCATCATGCTGGCGCTAATGCCGCTGGTGGCTTGGTATTGGATTCGCTTGGTGAAGGAGCAGCCCATGGAGCCGGTGTTGCCTGAGCATGCCAACGGCCGCGTTTGGGATTTGCTCAAAGAGCCCATGATGCGGCGCTTGTTGTTGGTCAATTGGCTGCTGTCTTCATGCTGGGATGTGCATACTTTTGTGGTGCCGGTATTAGGTCACGAGCGAGGCTTCAGTGCCTCGGTGGTGGGCACGATTTTGGGCTCATTTGCGGTGGCCTCGGCCGTGATTCGAGTCGTGCTGCCTTGGATTGCGCGGCGCCTGCAGGAATTTAGATTGCTCACGGGCGCGATGGTTTGTGCCAGTTTGATTTTTGCACTTTATCCATTTTTCGAATCAGCCATGGCCATGGGCATTTGCTCAGTTTGCCTGGGCGTGGTGCTGGGGGTGGTGCAGCCCATGATCATGAGTACATTGCATCAAATTACGCCCTCGCACCGACAGGGGGAAGCGCTTGGCTTGCGCATCATGACCGTGAATGCTTCAAGTGTTGTCATGCCCTTGATTTTTGGTGCGGCCGGTGCGGTGGCCGGTGTGTCTGTGGTGTTTTGGGTGGTGGGCGTGTGTGTGGCCAGTGGCACGCCACAGGCCTGGCGACTCAGGCCCGCTGAGCGCGGCCATCGAGCCTCCTAGCAGGGCAGCAATTTTTTAATCTCCTCCCATGCCTCTTCTGGTGTGTCGACATACTTGAAGCAAGCCAAATCTTCTTTGGCGATGGTGCCTGAAGTTACCATCCATTCAAAGTCAATCAAACGTTTCCAGTAAGCCGAACCAAACAGCAAAACGGGGGTGGGGTGAACCTTTTTTGTTTGCACCAGGGTGAGGACTTCAAACAACTCATCCAAGGTGCCAAAACCACCCGGGAAGGCAATCAATGCCTTGGCCCGCATCGCAAAATGCATTTTGCGCAATGCAAAATAATGGAATTGAAAACTCAATTCGGGCGTGACATAGGGATTGGGTGCTTGTTCGTGCGGCAATGAGATGTTCAAGGCCACAGAGGGCGCACCGGCCTCCATGGCCCCCCGATTGGCCGCCTCCATCACCCCTGGGCCGCCGCCAGTGCAAATGATCAGTCGGTCGGTTTTTGGATGCGCTTCGCACCCTTCAGACACCAAACGCGCAAACTTTCGCGCGGCCTCGTAATAGGACGCATTTGCGACTTCACGCTGTGCCTGTGCCCGTGCCTCATCGGTTTGCGCCGACTCTGGACTTCGGGAAAGGTCTTCCAAATGGAAACTTGCGTGTTCAAGACTTTTGAATCGCGCGCTGCCAAAGACCACGACGGTGTTGTGGATGCCCGCCTCTGACTGGATCAGGTCGGGCTTGAGAAGTTCAAGTTGAAATCGAATGCCACGCGTTTCATGCCGTAGAAGAAATTCTGGGTCGTTGAAGGCCAATCGGTAGGCGTTGGCTACTTCCTTGGATTCGTGGAGGTCGTGGGTCGATTTCATGCATGCATTGTGAACCAAGCACACGCGATTTCAAATAAAAAAAGACCTCCGAAGAGGTCTTGTTTGGGGTCTGTCTGGACTTTCGTCGCAGCCAATACCTTAGACGCGTTTGCGGTATTCGCCAGTGCGTGTGTCAATTTCAATCTTGTCGCCTTGGTTGACGAACAAAGGCACAGGCACTTCAAAGCCAGTTGCAATCTTGGCAGGCTTGAGTACCTTGCCTGAAGTGTCGCCTTTGACGGCGGGCTCGGTCCAAGTGATTTCGCGCTCAACGCTGGTAGGCAACTCAACGGAGATGGCCTTGCCGTCGTAGAACACCACTTCAACGGCCATGCCGTCTTCCAGGTAATTCATGGCATCGCCCATGTTTTCGGATTCAACTTCGTATTGGTTGAACTCGTTGTCCATGAACACATACATGGGATCGGCAAAGTAAGAGTAGGTGCACTCTTTTTGGTCCAAGATGACTTGGTCCATTTTGTCGTCGGCCTTGAACACAGATTCAGTGCCCATGTTGCTGAGCAATGCCTTGAGCTTCATGCGAACGGTGGCAGCACCGCGGCCGCCGCGGCTGTATTCAGTGCGCAAAACGATCATGGGGTCTTTGCCCTGCATGATCACGTTACCGACGCGGATTTCTTGAGCTACTTTCATATGGTGTCCAGTGTGGCCCTTAACAGGCGATGAGTGGTTTTGGTTTTGAGTGTTTCATTAAGGGCTACAGATGAAAGCTTGCCCAAAGCCCACGATTTTAGCGCTTTTCAGCCACGAATTGAAGAAGCTGGCTGACCAAGTCTATTTGGGCCATTAAACGAGCCCGTGCAGACTGCACGCAAGCTTGCCAAAGTGGGAGGTCGACTTCTGGCAAGGCGCCTGGGGTCAGGCCGTTCCATTTCAGGTGAAAAAGCCGCAGACACTGAGGGGCCTGGAGCCATTCTAAGAAGGCTTCTAGTTTGGGGCCATGGGCGCCATCCTCTTGAGGGTAAATGTGCCAAATGAAGGCTTTTCCAGCCCAAAGGGCCCGGACCAAAGAGTCTTCACCCCTGACAAAGTTCAGGTCGCATTGGGCTAGGAGGCGGTCAAACTCACTTTGCGAGACAGGCGGCAGTTTTTGAAAGAGTGGCATTGCGTTCTGAGGGATGTGCGTCAATGCTTGGTCAAACGCCTTGGCGCCACGCCCATGGGCCACCAGCCATTGATGTTGGGGTGCCGCAAATGACTTTAGCAACAAGGCTTCGCTGAGTGCCTCGGGCTCATAGCAAAACAGGCTTGAGCGCTGTAGTTGGGGGATGGCGGCTTGTGCCAGGGCGGCGTCGGATGCACCTGATCGATGGCTTTCACGAATCAGCCCCCCTGTCTTTTCTGTGAAGCCAGGATAAAAGAACCATTTTGTTCGCCCTTTGAGAGGGCCAGCCATGATGGGAGATGGGAGTTTGTGGCTGCGCTCAACGTAGTTCTCGGCACTGAGGTACTCTAAATTCAGCCATACGGGGTGATTTTTTTTGTCCTCGCTGTTTGCCTCGCTGTTTGTGTTGTGTGCAGCCCAATTGACAAAATGCGCTGGAAGCTCGCATCCAAAGGCCTCAATCCAAACCTCTGAAGCGACCGATGCCTCGTTGAGAGCGGCCATCCAAGGCCGTACCTCAATGTGACCTGTTTCAAACCGAAGTTGGGCCCAGCCCTGGTCGTTCAGTTGGGCCTGGGGCGCCATCCACGTGAGTGCACTGGCGTCGTCCACCCACAAGCGAATGTGGTGGCCGCGAGAAGCCAGATCGGCACTCAGCCGCCAGCAGACCCCCAAATCTCCGTGGTTGTCGATGACGCGGCAAAAAATGTCCCAAAGCATGCGTGATATTGTCGCGCGCTTCGAGACACAATAGCGACCATGTCGAGCGTTCACCCAGAATCTTTGTTGGCCGAAGTGGCCGCACTCCCCAGTTTGCCAGGGGTTTATCGCTATTTTGATGCGGAAGACCAAGTGCTCTACGTCGGTAAAGCGCGAAATTTGAAAAAGCGCGTCAGCAGCTATTTTCAAAAAGACCATGGCGGTACGCGCATTGGCCACATGGTCAGCAAAATTCGGCGCATGCAAACCACGGTGGTTCGCTCGGAAGCCGAGGCCCTGCTGCTCGAAAACAACCTGATCAAAACACTCAGTCCCAAGTTCAATATTTTGTTCAGGGATGACAAAAGCTACCCCTATCTCAAAATGTCTGGCACAGGCAGTCCTCGAGGTGATCAATCGCAAGAGGGAGTGAAGTCTGAGCACTACTCGCGCATTGCTTACTACCGAGGCGGGGTCGAGAAAAAGCACCGCTACTTTGGTCCATACCCCAGTGCATGGGCCGTCAAAGAAACCATTCAACTTTTACAAAAAGTTTTCAGACTGAGAACCTGCGAAGACACGGTATTTGCCAACCGCACGCGCCCGTGCTTGTTGTTTCAGATCAAACGTTGCTCTGGCCCTTGTGTGGGCGTGATTTCCGTCGATCAATATGCACATGATGTCGCACAAGCAGAAGCTTTTTTGCGAGGCGAAACGCAGTCTGTCCTAAAAGCCATGGAGGCGCGCATGATGGCGCATGCCGACAAACTAGAGTTTGAAATGGCAGCAGAAGTGCGCAATCAAATGACGGCTTTGTCGCGCGTACTGCATCAGCAGTCGGTCGACACCGTTTCCGATACCGATGTGGACATCTTGGCCGTTAAGGTGCAAGGTGGCCGAGCCTGTGTCAACTTGGCCATGGTGCGGGGTGGCCGTCATTTGGGCGACCGGCCTTACTTTCCTACGCATGTCGAAGATGGCCATGCCATCGGTGGCATGGCTTTGGAAGACGACGTGGCGCTGCACCCTCAGAGCTTGGAGGTCAAGGTGCTTGAGGCCTTCATTGCGCAGCACTATTTGCAAATTCCTGTCCCGCCGGCCCTGATCACCAGTGAAAAGGTCGATGCCAAAGTCATTGAAGCCATTTCAATGCAGTCGGGTGTCAAGGTGTCCGCTGTCCACAACCCACGCGAGCAGCGGCGGGCTTGGTTAGAGATGGCCGAAAAAAACGCCGCCATTCAATTGGCCCGCTTGTTGGCCGAAGAAGGTTCCCAGCAAGCACGAACCCGAGCCTTGGTCGAAGCCCTTGACTTGGCGCCCGATGACATCGATGCGTTGCGCATGGAATGCTTTGACATCTCGCACACCTCAGGCGAGGCCACACAAGCTTCGTGTGTTGTGTTTCAGCAGCACAAAATGCAAAACAGCGAGTATCGCCGTTACAACATTGACGGCATTACACCTGGGGACGACTACGCCGCCATGCGGCAGGTTTTGTTGCGACGGTACGGTAAGGTGGCTGAAGCCATGAAATCAGGTGAAGGCGATGTCAAAATTCGAATGCCTGACGTGGTGCTGATTGATGGCGGAAAAGGTCAAGTGTCCATGGCCCGAGAAGTATTTGAAGGACTCGGCCTCGACCTGTCACTCATTGTGGGCGTGGAAAAAGGCGAGGGCAGAAAAGTCGGCCTTGAAGAACTCGTGTTTGCCGACGGACGAGAGAAGGTGTATTTGGGCAAAGATTCCGCAGCTTTGATGTTGGTGGCCCAAATTCGCGATGAGGCACACCGTTTTGCCATCACAGGCATGCGCGCGCAGCGCGCCAAAGTGAGGGTCGGTGGTGGCCGATTGGAAGAAATTGCGGGCATTGGGCCTAAAAAACGCGCCAAAATCCTGCAGCGTTTTGGGGGTGTCAGAGGTGTTGAAGATGCCAGCGTGGCAGATTTGATGTCAGTCGATGGTATTTCTAGAGAACTGGCCGAAAGCATCTACCAAGCACTGCATTGAGTTGCCCCCTATGATGCCCAACAGATTTCTTGCGTGGCTTCAGGCCCATCAGCGAAAAGTCGTCAAGACATGACACAATAAGCACCATGTTTTTCACCATTCCTACCTTAATGACTTGGACGCGCATTGTGGCGATCCCCTTCATTGTGGGCGTGTTTTACGCAGACCTGCCAGAAGAGTCTCGCAACTTTTTGGCCACCACCATGTTTGTGATCTTTGCCATCACAGATTGGCTCGATGGTTATCTGGCGCGCAAACTGAACCAAACCTCGTCCTTCGGGGCTTTCCTAGATCCGGTTGCCGACAAATTTCTGGTGTGTGCTTCTCTGCTGGTGTTGGTTCATCTCCACCGTGTCCCAGTTTTGGTGGCCCTGGTGATCATAGGACGAGAAATTGCCATTTCTGCCCTGCGCGAATGGATGGCCCAAATTGGCGCCAGTAAAAGCGTTGCAGTTCATTTTGTGGGCAAACTCAAAACCACTGTTCAAATGGTGGCCATCCCCTTTTTGCTGTATCACGGTCAACTTTTTGGACTGATAGACACCCACTTGTGGGGCACGGTTCTGATATGGATTGCCGCCATCTTGACCATCTGGTCCATGGTTTATTACATGCAAAAGGCCTTGCCTGAAATACGCGCGCGCGTGAAATGACACTCATTGCGGCTGAATGAGTTTTCATGACTTCCACTGACTCCAACGCTTCTTGGGTGAAGCACATGCCGGCCGTTTTTGTGCTCATTTGGAGCACCGGTTTCATCGTCGCGCGTTTTGGCATGCCCAACTCGCCGCCTTTTTCATTCCTTTGGTTTCGTTATGTGTTTTCTATCGCGTGTTTCCTGGTCTGGATACAGTGGGCACGCGTGCGTTGGCCACAAGGTCAACGCGAATGGTTGCACTTGTCCGTGACCGGTATCTTGATGCATGCAGGCTACTTAGGGGGCGTTTGGGCAGCAGTCAAGGCGGGTATGGGTTCAGGACTGTCCGCGCTTGTTGTCGGCTTGCAACCGGTGCTCACCGCCATTTGGCTGTCTTCGCAGGGCAATTCAGCCCAAAATGCAGTGAGTCGTCGTCAATGGATGGGCTTGATGCTGGGCTTTTGTGGCCTGTTACTGGTGGTCTGGCGCAAGCTCACCCAAGGCAGTGCCATGGACCATGTGACCGCCATCAATTTAAGCTTTGCGGTGATGGCCTTGTTTGCCATCACATTGGGTACGCTGTATCAAAAAAGCTTTGTCAAACCGTGTGATGTCCGATCAGCAAACACTGTGCAATTGATGGCCGCTATGCTGGTGACCACGCCTTTGGCTTTGCTGGAAACAGAGCCTATGCAATGGAATTATGAATTGATGGGGGCCATGGCGTGGTCCGTGTTGGGCCTCACCTTGGGGGGCAGTTCACTCTTGTACCTTTTAATTCAAAAGGGCGCTGCAGCATCTGTCACCAGTTTGATGTACCTCGTCCCACCCTGCACAGCCATGATGGCTTGGTTGCTGTTTGATGAGCCCATCACAACCGTCACCCTGCTTGGCATTGCGCTCACTGCTTGGGGCGTGAGTTGGGTGGTTCGCCCTGCAAAGACATCTAAAGGAGAAAAATTATGACTAAAAAACGCATTGCCGTCATTGCCGGTGATGGCATTGGCAAGGAAGTGATGCCAGAAGGCTTGCGCGTGATGGAGGCTGCGGCCAGCAAGTTCAATCTAGATTTGCAATTTGACCATTTTGATTTTTCAAGTTGGGATTACTGCGAGAAACACGGGCAGATGTTGCCCGACAACTGGAAAGATCAAATTGGCGGTCATGATGCTATTTATTTTGGCGCAGTTGGCTGGCCTGAAAAAATTGCCGACCACGTCTCGCTTTGGGGTTCACTGTTGCTGTTCCGTCGGGAGTTTGACCAATACATCAATTTGCGTCCAGCGCGTTTGATGCCAGGCATCATTGCGCCAGTGGTTCGGCGAGATGGCACGCCGCGCCAACCCGGTGAAATTGACATGTACATCGTGCGTGAAAATACAGAAGGTGAGTATTCCAGCATTGGCGGACGCATGTACCCTGGCACACCGCGCGAAATTGTCATGCAAGAGACTGTGATGTCGCGTGTGGGCGTTGACCGCGTGTTGAAGTTTGCGTTTGAGTTGGCGCAGTCACGCCCTAAAAAGCATTTGACCAGCGCCACCAAATCCAATGGGATTGCCATCACCATGCCCTATTGGGATGAGCGTGTGGTTGAGATGGCCAAGAACTATCCCGGCATCAATGTTGACAAATTTCACATCGATATTTTGACGGCTCACTTTGTGCAGCGCCCTGACTTTTTTGATGTCGTTGTGGCCAGCAACTTGTTCGGTGACATCCTGAGTGATTTAGGACCCGCTTGCACCGGCACCATTGGCATTGCGCCCAGTGCCAACTTAAACCCAGATCGCACCCATCCGTCATTGTTCGAGCCTGTGCATGGCTCGGCCCCCGACATTGCAGGCAAAAATATTGCCAACCCCATCGGGCAAATTTGGTGTGGCGCCATGATGTTGGAATTCTTAGGTTGTAAGCCAGCGCATGATGCGATTTTGGCCGCCATCGAAAAAGTCTTGGCACCAAGCAGCGGTGCGCCCCGCACCGCCGACATTGGGGGAAATGCCAATACGCAAGATGTTGGGAAGGCCATTGTTTCGGCTTTGTGAGAACTTTTCTCAATAAGTTTATAGATTTGAAAATTTTTTTAAGTCAAGCCCACATCGGCATTCAGTTTGCGTCTAGAATTCGTGTCGCATCGCGGTTTCTAGACCCAAATCCATTTGACAGACGCTGTTTGTCTGGCTAAATTCAAGTCGACGAAATGCTTTGCGGAGACAATGCTTTGTCTTAGAAGTTTTCAGAAACTTCAAACAAAAATTTTTAACATTGACGCATCACTCGAGTTATCGAGTGATCAATTTTTTCTAAGGCTCTTTGTATGAACAAGACAGAACTGATCGAGCACATTGCTAAGCAAGCAGACATTTCAAAAGCAGCCGCTGGCCGCGCTTTGGAAGCCACCATCGGTGCCGTTCGCACCACTTTGAAAAAGGGCGGCACTGTCGCTTTGGTTGGTTTTGGTACATTTGCTGTCACCAAGCGCGCTGCACGCACGGGTCGCAACCCACGTACTGGCGCCGCCATCAAGATCAAGTCTGCCAAGGTGCCTAAGTTCCGTCCAGGTAAGGCATTGAAAGACGCCTTGAATTAATCTTTGATCAAGGGGGTGATTAGCTCAGTTGGTAGAGCGGCGCCCTTACAAGGCGTAGGTCGGCGGTTCGAGCCCGTCATCACCCACCACCCCTCAAGCAAAGGCGAACAAATTGTTCGCCTTTTGTCTTTCAAGACTTTGACCGCGCAACTTTACTGAGAGTTCTCACATGTTTGATTTTGTCCGTAACAACACCAAGATCATGATGGGCTTGTTGTTCTTGCTCATCATCCCGTCCTTTGTGATGTTTGGCATTGAGGGCTACAGCCGTTTCAACGAGGGCGGTGTGGTCGTGGCCAAAGTCAATGGCAACAAAATTGTTCAAGCAGAGTGGGATGCCGCGCACAAACGTGAAGTGGATCGCATCCGTGCGTCTATGCCAAACATTGATATCAAAATGTTTGACACGCCCGAGGCCAAATACGCCACCCTAGAACGCTTGGTACAAGAACAAGTCATTGCCGCAGCGGCTCAAAAATTGCAATTGATGGCCAGTGACACGCGCTTGGCGCGCGAGCTGCAACAAAGCCCTTCCATTGCTGCGTTGCGTGGCCCCGATGGCAAGCTGGACATGGAACGTTACAAACAATTGGCAGCATCACAAGGCATGACGCCCGAGATGTTCGAAATGCAAGTGCGCTCTGATTTGTCCAGCCGACAAGTCATTCAAGGGGTGCAGGCTTCTGCCTATGCCACACCGACACAAACTCAAACCGCCTTGAATGCCTTCATGCAACGTCGTGAAGTTCAAATTCTCAATTTTCCCGCTGCCGACTTTGTCAGCAAAGTCAGCGTGAATGATGAAGAGTTGCGGGCCTATTACGAAAAAAATACCGCCAAATATCAATCGGCTGAGTCAGCGGACATCGAGTATTTGGTTTTGGACACCGACAGCTTGAAACACCTCATCGCGGTCAATGAGCAAGATCTCAAAACCTACTACGAACAAAATTTGCAACGCCTCTCCAGCAAGGAAGAGCGTCGTGCCAGCCACATTTTGATCACTGCTGCCAAGGATGCTTCTGATGCCGACAAAAAAGCAGCACGTGCCAAAGCCGAGGCGTTGTTAAAAACAGTCAAGGCCAAACCCGCCAGTTTTGCTGAAGTGGCGCGTAAAAATTCTCAAGATCCTGGCTCTGCTGTCAAAGGCGGCGACCTCGATTTCTTTGGCCGAGGTGCCATGGTTAAGGCCTTCGAAGATGCGGCCTTCGGCATGAAAAAGGCCGACATCAGCGACGTGGTTGAATCAGAGTTTGGCTATCACATCATTCAATTGACAGACATCAAGGCACCCAAGGCTCAGAGTTTTGAGTCCTTGCGTCCTTCGCTTGAAGCTGATTTGAAGAAACAACAAGCGCAGCGCAAATACGCCGAGTTGGCTGAAACGTTTTCCAACACCGTCTACGAACAATCCGACAGCCTCAAGCCTGTTGCAGAAAAGCTCAAGCTGAACATTCAAAAAGCATCGCAAGTGGGGCGCAATGCTGCGCCTCAAGCTGCCCAGTCCAAAAACCCACTGGCACATCCCGGCTTGTTGCAGGCCTTGTTCAGCGAAGCTTCTTTGCAAAAACAGCGCAATACGGAAGCCATTGAAGTGGCGCCCAATACACTGGTGGCTGCGCGTGTCGTGAAATACCATCCCGCTGCCAGTTTGCCATTTGCAAATGTCAAAGACATCTTAAAGCGCAGCGTGACACAAGAAAAAGCTGCAGCCTTGGCCAAAGCACAGGGCGAGCAACGCCTCGCCGCGCTCAAGTCCAATGAGCCAGCTGCAGGATTGCCCAATGCCATTGTGTTGTCACGGGAGAAGTCGCAGAAACAACTGCCTCAAGTGGTCGATGCTGTGTTGAAAGCGGACCCCGCCAAATTGCCCGATGCGCAGGGTATTGATTTGGGCCTGCAAGGCTACGCGCTTGTGCGTGTGATCAAGGTCTTGCCGCCCGAAGCTGAGGACAAAGCATTGATGGCCCAGGCGCAGCAGCAATTCACACAGCTTTGGGGTTCAGCAGAAACCCAAGCTTATTTGGCACAACTCAAATCAATGCTCAAGGCCGAGATTGTGGTTGCTAAACCGGTTCCCGAAAAAGCAAAATCAGAAGGCAAGGGCGCCTGAATTTGAAATTCTTTGGGCTATAATTCCGCTTCTACGGTGGCTGTAGCTCAGTTGGTAGAGTCCAGGATTGTGATTCCTGTTGTCGTGGGTTCGAGCCCCATCAGCCACCCCAGTTTCAAGGGTTTGCAAGTTTTCTTGCAAACCCTTTTTCTTTGGCAAATGCCAAATTGAATCAAACCGCTGCCAACAAAACCCCATTACAACATTGCATATGTAAAAGTGGGTTTAATTCGACTTTGTTGCAATTGCCATGTCATCTTGATTCAAGTATCGCCCTTCTCAAACACACCCGTTGACATCGTCTACCTTTGGGTGAATGGCAGCGATGGAGAATGGCGCGCCAAACGAGACAAGTACGCACAAAATTTAGAAGCGTCAGAACATTTAAGTGTTGCAAAATTTGGCAACGTGGAGGGGCGATATCGCGACAACGACGAGTTGCGATTCAGTTTGCGAGCACTTGAAAAATTCTTTCCTGAACATGGTCACATCTACATCGTGACAGATGGTCAAGTACCTGATTGGTTTCAAGCTTCCAACGCTGTCACGGTAGTTGACCATCGTCAGTTGATTCCGCATTCGGCATTGCCCACATTTGATTCTGGCAACATTGAATCCTACATTCACCACATTCCAGGATTGTCTGAACGGTATTTTTACCTGAACGATGATGTGTTTTTTGGTGCCCCCGTTTGCTGCGACGACTGGTTTTTTGAGGGGGGCTTTTATGTTTCATGGTCTGACGAACCCGTCGTTCAAGGCCATCAACTGGAAACGCAGTCAACGTCGCTCGAAAATGCCAGTCGCTTGTCCAAGCAATGGCTTCAAGCCAAAGCCTGTCAAGACGATAACGGTAAGTCTGCCGCAGTCCGATCTCCAGACCCCAATTACCAGCACACGCCTCGAACTTTTTCTCATTCACCTCGGCCAATGCTGAGGTCGGTGCTGATGGAAATTGAACACGATGCCCCCGAGTTGTTTGAACAAGTGCGGTCGACTGTTTTTCGAACTTGGAACAAGCCCACCATCGTTTCTGACTTTGTACTGCGTTGGGCTTTGGCGCACGGCTTTGCCAAAACGGTTGACCATTCACATTTGTACATCGCGACAGGACACCCGCAGGACACACGTTCTTTGCAAGAGCTAAAAGGTTTGTTTGGCAAGCTCCACTTTTTTTGCATCAATGACACAACCGACGATGCGCACGACGGCGATCCGCGTTTGCTGGAAGTGCGACAAATGTTGAGCGAACTTTTGCCCAATCCTTCTGTTTGTGAAATGGTCAGCAGTACTTTGGGCCTGGAACAGCAGGCCATGCAAATCAGCACCCCTCAATAGGCATCACGCACATGACGATTGACAAGCTCAGTGAAGAAGCCATCAAGGCGGGCATGAACCGTCTCCATCAATGGGACTACAACGCCGTTGAATCGTGCATTGTCAAAGCGTGGCGTTTCAAAGATTTCAAAACGGCCATTGCATTCTTGGTCAAGGTCAGTGAATTGGCTGACATGCAAAATCACCATCCTGAAATCTTCTCGGCCTACACTTGCCTGCGCATCAAGTTGTGGACCCACGATGCACAGGGTCTGACCCACAAAGATTTTGAGCTTGCCGAAGCGATTGACAGCCTTTTGGCTCAGTCGTTTTCGATCTGAAATTTCGACGGTCGAATCGCCCCTGTTGGCTAAAATGTTAGATTCCTTGAGTGACAAACCATTCTGTCTGTACAAAGGTCTTGAGACACCATGAGAATTTCTAAATCGAAAACTGCATCCCAAAATCTCTCCGTCGAGTTGATGTGGCAACTTCAGCGTTTAGGCGCACCCAGCATCAGCCCCGATGGCGCGCAAGCTGTCTGTGCGGTGGCCCAGCCTTCTGTCAAAGAGAACAACATTCAAAGTGCCATTTGGTTGCTGTCCACATTGGGCGGTCAACCCAGGCAGTTAACTCAGTGTGGCGACAAAGACGGACGGCCGCAGTTTTCACCAAATGGCGACTGGATTGCGTTTGTGGCCAAGCGTGAACAAAACGGAAAGAAGGACCAAGAGCCGCAGCTCTACCTGATTCCACCCGATGGCGGTGAGGCTCGTCGCGCAGGAGAGGTACCAACGGGTGTGCTCGATTTCAAATGGTTTCCAGATGGCAAACACATTGCATTTGTCACCTGGGTTTGGCCACAGTTGAAAGGCGTTAAAGCACAAGCTGAAAAACTCAAAGCAGTGACAGCTGTGAAGGACACTGCCTTTGCCACCGAAGATGCCATCTACAGGCATTGGGATCACAACCTGCCGATGAACCGCGTGCCGCATTTGTGCGTCATGGATGTGACGGACGGTCGGGTGCAAGATTTGCTCGAAGGCACCGACTATGAGTTGCAGCGACGAGAAACGGGTGCCAATGATTTCGCCATTGCACCCAACGGCCAGAGCATCTGCTTTGTGCACGATCCCGACCGCGGACAAAACCCAGCGCCTCGCATGGCCTTGGCTGAAATTCAATTGCGTGGTTTGAAAGTTCAAGCGCTTCGCAACTTGGTCAATGACCGTGCGTGGGATTTCTCCGCACCAGCCTACAGCGCAGACGGTCAGCAATTGGCCTTCTTGGCATCGCATCAGCAGATCAGCAACACGCAACCCAATCGCTTGGCCTGCATGAAGTTGCCTAGCGTAGCAAGCCGCACGCAGCGGGCGTCTGTTTGGCAAACCTTCAGTGACAAATGGGATCGAGAACCGCAAGCCCCTTTGGTGTGGAGTGACGATGGCAGCGCTTTGCTTTGCAAAGCCGAAGACCAAGGCCGGCAACATGTCTGGCGCTTTGACCTCGCAAGTCGAACAGTCAGTAAGGTGGTTCAAGGTGGCACCGTGCATGCCTTTGACATGGCTGCAGGTCGCTTGGTGAGCCTGAGCGATACGGCGCTTCATCCTGGCCGCATTCATGTGCAAGGCATAGACGAATCTGGCCATGCGACATTGCCGGCTGTTACCCGGATGGAAACATTCAACGATGAACTCTTGAAGGGCGTGACTTTGGGATCAACCGAAGAACACTGGTTCAAAGGTGCGAAGGGCGATGATGTTCAAGTCTGGTTGCACTTTCCGCCAGGCTTCAAGAAAGACAAAAAATATCCTCTGCTGCACACCATTCATGGGGGACCGCACACGGGCCCAGGTGACATATGGCATTGGCGTTGGAATTACCATGTGTTCGCAGCGCAAGGCTACGTGGTGGCCAATGTGAATTACCACGGCTCTTCTGGTTTTGGTCTGAAGTTTTTAGAGTCAATCAGTCACAAGTGGGGGCAACTCGAACTCAAAGACATGGAAGCTTGCACCGATTGGCTTCGCAAGAAACCCTGGATCGCCAAAGAGCGTGTGTTTGCCACCGGCGGAAGTTATGGGGGCTACATGGTGGCGTGGATGAACGCACATGTGAAGCCTGGCCGCTATCAAGCGTATGTGTGCCATGCAGGCTGCTTCGATTGGGTGGGCATGTTCTCGGACGATGCTTATGGTTGGCATCCCCAAGAGTTGGGTGCTTCGTATTGGGACAACATGAAGAAGATTCATGCGCAAAGCCCGCATGCATTTGCAGCCACCATGAAGACGCCCACCTTGGTGATTCATGGTGCCAAAGATTACCGTGTGCCAGATGCACAAGGCTTGGCCTACTACAACACGCTCAAAGCCAAGGGCGTAGATGCGCGCTTACTTTGGTATCCCGACGAAAACCACTGGATTTTGAAGCCCGCCAACAACGTGGTGTGGTATCACGAGTTTTTCAATTGGATTCGTCGCTACGACCCTGCTTTTCAAAAGAAAAAGCAGGGCTGAAGGTGTGGCCGGTGGGGGTCAGTTGACCATCACCAATTTGCCCATCACGCCGCGTGAACCCATGTGTGCGTAAGCGGCTTTGAGGTCGCTCATGGGCATCGTACGGTCTATGACAGGTTTGACTTTGCCCTGGGCATACCACTGTGCCAACTCGGCCATCATGGCGGTATTGGCTTGGGGTTCGCGGCGTGCAAAGTCGCCCCAGAACACGCCCACAATGGACGCGCCTTTGAGCAAGGCCAAGTTAAAGGGCAGGGCAGGGATGGGGCCGGCAGCAAAGCCCACCACCAAGTAACGACCACGCCAGGCGATCGAGCGGAAAGCGGGTTCTGCAAAGTCGCCGCCAACGGGGTCATAAATGACATCGGGGCCTTTGCCTTCGGTGAGGGCCTTCAACACTTCACGCATGTTTTGCGTGGTGTAGTTGATGGTTTCGTCGGCGCCCAAGGTTTTGCAGAGGGCGCATTTTTCGTCGGTAGAAGCGGCGGCAATGACACGCGCGCCCGCTGCTTTTGCAATTTGAATGGCTGCGGTGCCCACGCCGCCTGCAGCGCCCAGAACCAAGACTGTTTCGCCGGCTTTGAGGGCGGCACGATCGATCAAGGCATGGTGGGAGGTGGCATAGATCATGATGAATGCCGCAGCGTCTACGGCAGGAAAGCCGGGTGGCAAGGGCATGCACAATTTGGCCGGTGCCAGCGTGTGAGTACCAAAACCGCCCGTACCCGACAAGCAAGCCACCGATTGGCCCACCTTGAGGTGCGTGACGCCTTCGCCCACGGCTTCAATGACACCGGCGTACTCAGAACCCGGCACGAATGGCAGGTCGGGTTTCATTTGGTATTTGTTTTGAACGATCAACAGGTCGGGAAAGTTCAGACTGGCCGCCTCAATGCGGATCAGAACTTGACCAGCTTGGGGCACAGGTGTGGGCAACTCTTTCCAAGTTAAAGCCTCAACACCAACGGGGTTTTCACAGAGCCAAGCGTGCACAGAAATTCTCCTCAAAATTCTTTCAATTGCTTGAATATAAAGGCCAAAGTGGCCATCGGGATGTCTCGGTAGCGACCTACAATTGGAGGCTAGGACACACCCATGAAAATTCTCATTTCCAACGACGACGGTTACCGTGCTGAAGGCATTGTGGCGCTTTACCACGCCCTCAAGCAAGTGGCCGATGTGGAAGTGGTGGCGCCCGAGCACAACAATAGCGCCAAGTCCAACGCATTGACTTTGCATTCGCCCTTGTATGTGCGTCAAGGTGAAAACGGTTTTCGTTATGTCAATGGCACCCCCGCCGACTGTGTGCACATTGCATTAACCGGTTTGTTGGGCTATCGGCCCGACTTGGTGGTCTCTGGCATTAACAATGGCGCCAACATGGGCGACGACACGCTTTACTCAGGCACTGTGGGTGCGGCCATGGAAGGCTATTTGTTTGGCATTCCCGCACTTGCCTTTTCGCAAACCGAAAAAGGTTGGGCGCACTTGGATCAAGCCGCCGAGTTCGCCAAAAACATGGTCGCCCAATTTGAGGAAGCTCAGCTGATTGGCAAGTCGCCGTGGTTGCTGAACGTCAACATTCCCAATGCATCAGCACAGTGGAAAAACGCCAAGCTGTGTCGTTTGGGCCGTCGGCACGCTGCCGAACCCGTCATTCAACAACTAAGTCCGCGCGGTGAAACCATGTATTGGATTGGCAATGCAGGTGAGGCCATGGACGATGGCGAAGGCACCGACTTTCATGCAGCCAAAAATGGCCATGTCACCATCACGCCCTTGAAGGTCGATTTAACCGACCATGACAATGCAGGTCACTGGGCGCAGAGTTTAGGCAAGTTAAAAGTCTGGGGTACTTGATGGCACAGCGCCCCGGCTTTCCGCTCAAGTTGGACAAGGCCACGCCCGCGCCACGTTCGCTAAAAGCCAATGTGAGCCTTAAGCCGGCTACGGCCCCTGCAATACCTGCTGTGACGGTCCAAAGTTTAGGCATGGATTCCATTGCGGTTCGACATCGCATGGTGCAAAAATTGGCAGCTCAGGGCCTTCAAGACCCCATGGTGCTGCAGGCCATGGGCACTGTGGAGCGCCATCGCTTTGTCGAAAGTGCATTGGTTGCACAAGCTTATGAAGACACCAGCTTGCCGATTGGTTTGGGCCAAACCATTTCCAAGCCTAACGTGGTGGCGCGCATGATCGAGTTGCTGCGAGAGGGCGCCACGGGAAAACTGGGACGTGTCTTAGAAATTGGTACGGGTTGCGGCTACCAAGCCGCTGTCTTAAGCCACATCGCGGCCGAGGTTTATAGCATTGAGCGCCTGAAGGGCTTGCACGAAAAGGCCCGCGCTAACTTACGTCACTTTCGTTTGGCGAATGTGCATTTGCTGTTTGGTGATGGCATGCTGGGCTATGCCAAGGGCGCGCCCTATGCCGCCATCATTTCTGCGGCTGGTGGCGAGTCAGTGCCGCAGGCCTGGATCGACCAATTGGCTGTGGGCGGGCGCTTGGTGGCGCCCACTGTCACGGCCACTGGCCAGCAAGCATTAATGGTGATCGACAAGACCGCAAATGGCTTGAAGCAAAGTGTGTTGGAGGCGGTCCATTTTGTCCCTCTAAAATCGGGTGTCTCCTGAAGGATTTTGAATGAATTTAAATCGTGGCCGTCTTGCCCTGACGGCACTGTGTTGTGTGGCCCTGAGCGTGCTGGTTGCGTGCGGTTCTAAACCGCGCGGCCCTGTGCCTGTTGAAGACCGTGTTGCTGGCGGCAATGCTGCGCGACAAACGAAAGCGGCCACCCCTCAGGGCAGTGCAGTGGGGGGGGCTGTCAGCTCTCCTATTTCAATGGGTGGCGCCTCTCTGCCGGGTGCCGAAAACGCAGGCAAGCCTGGCTATTACAGTGTCCGACCCGGTGACACGCTCACCAAAATTGCGCTGGACCATGGGCAAGCTTGGCGTGACATTGCCAAGTGGAATGGTTTAGACAACCCCAACGTGATTGAAGTGGATCAGGTCTTGCGGGTTGCGCCCCCAGAATTGAAAGTGGTCGCAGCACCCAAACCCAGTGCAGCTCAATCACAACAGACTGCGCCGTCTGTGGCACAAGCTTCACCAACGGCTGCCACAGATGGTGGCATGGCATTCGCATGGCCCCACCCCGGTCAAGTCTTGGCAGGCTTCGATGAAGCCAAAAACAAAGGCCTCGACTTCGCAGGCAAAGCTGGCGATCCCGTGTTGGCTGCTGCCGATGGCAAAGTGGTCTATGCCGGTTCTGGCCTTCGTGGTTATGGCAACTTGGTCATTCTGAAACATAACAACACTTACCTGACAGCTTACGCGCACAATCAAAGTCTGCTTGTCAAAGAAGACCAATCGGTCGTCAAAGGGCAGCGCATTGCCGAAATGGGCAGCACAGATGCAGACCGTGTGAAGCTGCATTTCGAAATTCGCAAACAAGGCAAGCCTGTTGATCCTTCCAAATATTTGCCTTCACGCCCATGAGTAAACAAAGCGATTCTTCAAGAGAAGAACAAACACAAGAAATTATCTTAGGTCGATCAGACTTGCCTGAAGGTTGGTTGCACATTGACGCGCTCGACATGGAAGCGCAAGGCATTGCTCGCCGGCCTGATGGCAAAGTGGTGTTTGTCGAAGGCGCATTGCCTTTTGAAATGGTGTCAGCCAATGTTCATCGCAAGAAGAACAATTGGGAGGCTGGCGTTGTCACTGCCGTGCACCACGAATCATCGCAGCGCGTCAAACCCGGTTGCCCTCATTTTGGGTTGCACGCCGGTGCGTGTGGCGGCTGCAAAATGCAACACTTGGAAGCCAGTGCGCAAGTGGCGGTAAAGCAGCGCGTGCTAGAAGACAACCTGTGGCATTTGGGCAAAGTCAAACCAGAAAATTTGCTTCGCCCCATGGAAGGCCCAAGCTGGGGATACCGCTACCGCGCGCGCATGTCGGTGCGTTATGTGCATAAAAAAGGTGAAGTGCTGATCGGCTTTCATGAGCGAAAAAGTCGGTATGTCGCCGACATCAAAACCTGCCGTGTGTTGCCACCCAACATCAGTGCCATGCTGTTGCCATTGCGCGAATTGATCTATGGCATGGATGCGCGCGAGACCATTCCTCAAATTGAATTGGCCCAAGGCGATTCGGTCACTGCATTGGTATTGCGTCACCTCGAGCCATTGACGCAAGCTGATCAGGACCGCCTGCGTGCGTTTGCGCAGCAACATGCTGTGCAATGGTGGTTGCAAATCAAAGGCCCTGATACCGTCAAGCTGATGGACGAGGGCGGACCAGAACTTTCCTACGACTTGCCCGATTTTGGCGTGCACATGCCGTTCAAGCCGACAGACTTCACGCAGGTCAATCCACACATCAACCGGGTATTGGTCACCCGTGCTTTGCGTTTGCTCAAGCCTGAAGCGCACGAACGTGTGATTGACTGGTTTTGTGGTTTGGGTAACTTCACCTTGCCAATTGCCACCACCGCCAAGGAGGTGGTCGGTATTGAAGGTGCAGAGAGTTTGGTGGCACGATCTCGCGAAAATTTAGCGCGCAATCAAAGCTTGCGAGGCGCCACCAAACCATTGGCGCCCACCCATTTCATTGCACGTAACTTGTTTGAGATGACGCCGGAGATGTTGATGGCCGATGGCATTGCCGACAAGTGGCTGATTGATCCGCCAAGAGAAGGTGCCTTTGCATTGGCTAAGGCATTGGCAGAACTTCACGAAAAGCCTGAACTTCGTGGAGATTGGCAATTTCCCAAACGCATTGTTTACGTCAGTTGCAACCCTGCTACTTTGGCCAGGGACGCAGGCTTGTTGGTTCACCACGCAGGCTATCGATGCCTAAGTGCTGGCGTGGTCAACATGTTTGCGCACACAGCCCATGTGGAGAGCATGGCTGTGTTTGAGCGCATGATTTGAAGGCCCGCAGGCCTTGTCGTTTAATCGCGCTCGCCGCCCCAAAGGCCAAGCAAGGCCAACAGACTTTGGAACACGTTGAACAGGTCCATGTACAGCATGAGCGTAGCGCTGATGTAGTTGGTTTCGCCGCCGTCCAGAATTTGCTTCAGGTCGTACAGCATGTAAGCGCTGAAGATGCCGATGGCCGCTACAGACAAAGCCATCATGCCGGCGGTTGAACCGACAAACATGTTGACGATGCCGCCGACCATCAAAACCAGGGCGCCCACAAACAACCACTTGCCCATGCCAGACAAATCGCGTTTGATGACACTGGCCAAGGTGGCCATGACAGCAAATACACCTGCTGTGCCTGCGAAGGCCGTCATGATGAGATCGGCGCCATTTTTGAAGCCCAAGACCATGGCAATCATGCGGGACAGCATGAGGCCCATGAAGAATGTAAAGGCCAACAAAACCAGCACGCCAGCGGATGAGTTTTTGGTTTTCTCAATGGCGTACATAAAACCAATGGCGCCGCCCAAGAAGACCACCAAGCCTAAGCCACCGCCTAAAGATTGGGTGATGCCCGTTGCCACGCCTAACCAGGCGCCTAAAACGGTAGGTAACAGGCTAAGCGCCAGCAACCAATAGGTGTTGCGCATAACTTTGTTGCGTTCTGCGGGCGAGCTGACAACGCTGCCCCAGCTGGGTTGTTCAATGTTTTGAAGATCGCTCATGTGAGAACTCCTGATGATTCACCCTGTATCGGGTGAGCAAATTGTAGGGCTTGTAATCCAAAATACCCTATTTGCCGAAGTTTTCAGGGTCTTTTGTGTAGTGACTTGGATGCAGGCAATCAAGATTCCAAGCTGCGCTATGCTTGCGGATCATTTTTTCAACAGCAGAGAACCATGAAAACTCAATCCAGCCTCGAACTGTCAGACATTCAAGCCATTGCAGCCGCTGCGCAAGCTGAAGCCCAAAAGAACAACTGGGCGGTGAGCATCGCCATTGTGGATGCCGGTGGTCATTTGTTTCATTTCCAACGTTTGGATGGCGCGCCCCCCATTTCTGCTCACATTGCGCCCGCCAAAGCCAAAACGGCCGCTTTGGGTCGCCGTGAAAGCAAAATTTACGAAGACATCATCAATGGTGGACGCGTGTCGTTTTTGACGGCACCTGAAGTAGAAGGCCTGCTTGAAGGCGGCGTACCCATCATGAAGGATGGTTTCTGCTTGGGCGCCGTGGGTGTGAGCGGTGTCAAATCCAACGAAGACGCTCAAATTGCCAAGGCAGGCATCGCCGCCATTGGCCTTTGAACACTACTTCAAACTGAGAATCCAAGAGGCCAAAACAGTGGCCTCTTTTTCATTGACTTGCGGGTTGCTGGGCATGGGTACAGGGCCCCAAACACCCGCACCGCCATTTTGAATTTTGAGTGCCAGTTTGTGGGTGGCTGCAGGATCGGCGACGTACTTTTTGGCCACATCTTTGTAAGCGGGCCCCACCATTTTGCGATCGACTGCATGGCAGCCCATGCAGTTTTTCTTGCTCGCTAAGCTTTGGTCTGCCCACACTGGCAGTTGGCTTGAGCAGGCGAGGGCAGCCGCAGCCAACCCCCACCGCACACTTTGAACACAAGCTGTTGCCAAGTGCGCTACCTACAGCTCAATACAAATCAAGAACAGCGCCTTTGCTGGCGCTAGACGCATTGAAGGCAAACTTGGCCTGCACGCCGCGTGTATATCGAGGTGCAGGTGCTGTCCAGCCCTCACGGCGCTTGGCAATTTCTGCTTCGGGCACGTTCAATTCCAAAATGAGCTTGTGCGCATCGATGGTGATGGAATCGCCTTCGTTCACAAACGCAATGGTGCCGCCTGCAGCTGCTTCGGGGGCGACGTGACCCACCACCATGCCCCAGGTGCCGCCTGAGAATCTACCATCGGTGATCAGGCCCACGCTTTCGCCCAAACCAGCGCCAATGAGCGCGCCTGTGGGGGCCAGCATTTCTGGCATGCCAGGACCGCCTTTGGGGCCAAGGTAACGCAAGACCATCACGTCACCGGCTTTGATCTTGCCATCCAAAATGGCCTGCAAAGCAGATTGCTCGTCGTCAAACACACGTGCTGGGCCAGTGATGACGGGGTTTTTCAAGCCCGTAATTTTGGCCACAGCACCTTCGGGTGACAGATTGCCTTTCAAAATGGCCAAGTGGCCTTCTGCATACATGGGCTTGTCGATGGGGCGAATCACATCTTGGTCGGCGCGAGGTGCGTCGGGAATGTCTTTCAAGTTTTCGGCCACGGTTTTGCCGGTGATGGTGATGCAGTCACCGTGCAACAAACCGGCCTTGAGCAAGACCTTCATGACTTGGGGAATGCCGCCAGCGCGGTGCAAGTCAACGGCCAAATACTGACCGCTAGGCTTCAAATCGCAAATGACGGGAATCTTTTTGCGCATGCGCTCAAAGTCGTCAATGGTCCACTCAACACCGGCGGTGTGGGCAATGGCCAAGAAGTGCAGCACGGCATTGGTAGAACCGCCGGTGGCCATGATGACCGCCACGGCGTTTTCAATGGCTTCTTTGGTGACGATGTCGCGGGGCTTCAAGTTGTGCTTGATGGCTTCGAGCAAAACCTTGGCCGATGCTTTGGCCGAGTTTTTGGTTTCGTCATGGGGGTTGGCCATGGTGGAAGAGTAGGGCAGTGACATGCCCAGCGCTTCAAATGCAGAAGACATGGTGTTGGCCGTGTACATACCGCCGCATGAGCCTGTGCCTGGAATGGCGCGTTTTTCGATTTCTTTCAAATCGAAGTCGCTCAAATTGCCGGCAGCGTTTTGGCCCACCGCTTCAAACACGCTCACGATGTTGAGGTCTTTGTTTTGGTAGCGGCCTGGCAGAATGGTGCCGCCATACACATAGATGGCTGGCACGTTGGCGCGCAAGATGCCCATCATGCCGCCGGGCATGTTTTTGTCGCAACCGCCCACCACCAACACGCCGTCCATCCACTGGCCTTGGACGCAGATCTCGATACAGTAGGAAATGACTTCGCGGCTGACCAAAGAGTACTTCATGCCTTCGGTGCCCATGGCCATGCCATCGGAAATGGTGGGGGTGCCAAAAATTTGGGCATTGCCACCGGCTTCTTCAATGCCTGCCACTGCGGCATCGGCCAGTTTTTGCAAGCCACTGTTGCAAGGGGTGATGGTGCTGTGACCGTTGGCAACGCCCACCATGGGTTTGACAAAATCACCCTCTTCGTAGCCCATGGCGTAGTACATGGAGCGGTTGGGCGCCCGTGATTTGCCTTGAGTGATGTTGGCACTGCGGCGGTTGCTGGGGGTAGCGGGGTGGATAGGGATGATCTTGTCGCTCATGGTTTTGTCTGTGGTTGTAAGGAAACATCCTCTGGCCCAAGGGCTTTTCAGAGGGGTTGACGCAATTCTAAAGGACTCAAAGGGCTTGTTGGGGCATTGGGGTTAGACGGCATAGGCACATCCCACGACAACAAGGCACAATCGCCCCCATGCTGATTCACCCTCAAATTAATCCTGTGGCCTTGCAATTGGGGCCGCTTGCTGTTCATTGGTATGGCCTGACCTATTTGGCTGCATTTGGCCTGTTTTACTTTTTGGCCACTCGGCGACTGACCCACTTGCCCTATGCCCGCCTCACACATTGGCAACTCAAAGATGTGGAAGACATCCTGTTTGCCGGTGTATTGGGGGTGGTGCTGGGTGGCCGTATTGGCTATTGTTTGTTTTATCAGCCGGCCTACTATTTTTCACACCTCATCGAAATTGCCTATGTTTGGCAGGGTGGTATGAGCTTTCATGGTGGTTTGTTGGGGGTGATGGTGGCCATGGTGTGGTTTGCCAAAACACGACAGCGCCCGTTTTTCCAAGTCATGGACTTTGTGGCGCCTTGTGTGCCCACCGGATTGGCTGCAGGGCGAATTGGCAATTTCATCAACGGCGAGCTTTGGGGCCGCCAAGCTGATGCTGACTTGCCTTGGGGCATGATTTTCAGAGGGGCTGGCGACTTCCCTAGGCATCCGTCTCAAATTTACCAATTCCTCTTAGAGGGGCTCTTGCTGTTTGTCTTGATGTGGTGGTTTGCACGCAAAGACAGGCCGCTGGGACAAGTTTCTGCGGTTTTTTTAATCGGCTACGGCAGTTTCCGTTTTATGGCGGAATTCTTCAGAGAACCAGATGCGCATTTGGGACTGTTGTCCATGGGACTTAGCATGGGGCAGTGGTTGTGTGTGCCCATGGTGCTGGTTGGCATGGTGTTGTATGGGGCCGTGAGCAAACCGCACAAGAATTAACCGCTTTCGCTGAAGCAGAATCAAAGGAGACAATCATGGTATTTGACAAAAAAAATATGCAACGTCGTTCGTTATTGCAATGGGCTGCAGCGACTTCGATCGCACCAATGGTACCAATGGCACCTGTTTGGGCCCAAGCCAATTGGCCCACCAAACCAGTGAGCATGGTTGTGCCTTTTCCGGCAGGGGGGGGGACGGATGCGTTTGCCCGACCCTTGTCCGCTATTTTTGCAAAGCAAACGGGCAAACAACTGATCATCGACAACCGGGGTGGTGCGGGTGGTACTTTGGGTGCGGGCATTGCAGCCAAGTCTGCACCCGATGGCTACAACTACTTCATGGGGGCCGTTCATCACACCATCGCGCCCAGCATGTATCCCAAACTCGATTACGATTTGGAGAAGGATTTGGTGCCGGTCATTTTGGTGGCGGCTGTGCCGCAAGTGCTGGTGGTCAATCCCAAAAAAGTACCTGCCAATAACGTCAAGGAATTCTTGGATTACGTGAAAAAAAATCCAGGCCGATTGAACTACGGATCGGCTGGCGGCGGCACTTCTCACCACTTAGCGGGCGAATTGTTCAAGCTGCAAACACAAACCTTCATCACGCACATTCCTTACCGTGGCGCGGGTCCTGCACTGCAAGATTTGATCGCAGGCAATGTGGACATGATGTTTGACGGTCTGGGTTCATCCGCCGCTCACATCAAGGGCGGCAGAATCAAAGCCTTGATGGTGTCTGGCAGTAAACGCAATCCGGCGTTTCCTGACGTGCCCTGTTCGGCTGAAGTTGGTTTGCCAGAATACACCGTCAGTACTTGGTATGGCGTTTGGGCCCCCAAGGGGACGCCCGCCGATGCGCAGGCGCGCGCCGTTGAAGAAATTCGCAAGGCCTGCCAAACAGACGATGCCAAAGCGGTGTGGGCAGCGCAAGGCGCTGACTTCCCCAATTTGACGGGCGCTCAATTTGATGCGTTCATCAAAACTGAATTGCGTAAATGGAGCCAAGTGGTGAAAGCCTCTGGCGCGAAACTGGATTGAAGATGTCACAAGAGAATTTGTTTGCAGCACTGCGTGCTGCTTTTCCTGCGAACCTAGATGCTGTTGCGGTTGAAACCGACCATGGGCTGAACTACACGTGGCGCGATCTTGATCGTGCCAGTGCCATGATGGCCAATTTGCTAGAGGGCCTCAAATTGCCCAAAGGCAGCCGCATCGCCGTTCAGGTCGAAAAGTCGGTTGAAGCCTTGATGCTTTACTTGGCAACGCTTCGCGCAGGCTATGTGTTTTTGCCTTTGAACACGGCCTATCAAAGTGCCGAGATTGAATACTTCATCGGCAACGCAGAGCCCGCCGTGGTGGTTTGCACCAGTGCCAACTTTGGCTGGGTTAGCAAAATAGCTTTCAAGGCCGGTTCACACCATGTGTTTACCTTGGACGACAACCGCTCAGGTACATTGCTAGAGCGTGCAGCGCAGCAGCGCGATCAACACAAAACGGCTGTCAAAAAAGCCGACGAATTGGCCGCCATTTTGTACACCAGTGGTACGACCGGTCGCAGCAAAGGCGCCATGCTGACGCATGGCAACATGCTCAGCAACGCCCAAACTCTCAAAACTTATTGGGCTTGGAAGAAGGGTGATGTGCTCATTCATGCGTTGCCAATTTTCCATGTGCACGGCTTGTTTGTGGCCATTCACGGCGCTTTGATCAATGGCAGCAAAATGATTTGGATGGCCAAATTTGACCCCAAATTTGTCATTGCCAAAATGCCTGAAGCCACGGTCTTCATGGGTGTGCCGACTTTGTATGTGCGTCTCTTGGCCGAGCCCTCTTTAACCAAGCAAGCTGCAAGCCACATGCGTTTGTTCATTGCGGGTTCTGCGCCTTTGTTGATTGAAACTTTCACCGAGTGGCAGCAGCGCACGGGGCACACCATTTTGGAGCGTTACGGCATGAGTGAAACCGTCATGCTTACCTCCAACCCTTATACGGCCGACAAGCGGCATGGCGGTCAGAGTGAGCGACGCGGTGGAACGGTGGGTTTCCCCTTGCCAGGTGTGAAGTTGCGCGTGCATAGCGACGAAGGCAAAGCTTTGCCTGTGGGCGAGATTGGCAATATTCAGGTGAAGGGCCCGAACGTGTTTCAAGCCTACTGGCGCATGCCCGAAAAAACCAAAGAAGAATTCACCACCGATGGCTTTTTCAAAACGGGCGATGTGGGTAAATTTGATGACCGTGGCTACGTCACCATTGTGGGGCGAAGCAAGGACTTGATCATCAGCGGGGGCTACAACGTCTACCCCGCAGAGATTGAGGGCTACATCAATGAAATGCCGGGTGTGGCAGAGAGCGCACTGGTGGGTGTACCCCATCCAGACTTTGGTGAAGTGGGCGTGGCCGTGGTAATTGCCAAGGCGGGTGCCGAGCTTGATGCGGAACAAATCATTGCCAACTTAAAGTCGCTGTTGGCCAATTTCAAGATACCCAAAAAGTGTTTCGTGGTGCCTGAGCTACCACGAAACACCATGGGGAAAGTACAGAAAAATTTATTGCGCGATCAGCACAAAAATTTGTTCTTAGCGTAAGACCAGAACGGGGACATGGCAGTGCGTCAGCACTTGCTGTGTCTCGCTGCCCAGCAACAAGCGTTTGATGCCTTTGCGACCGTGCGAGGCCATGACCACCAAATCGGCTTTGTGTTTTTTGGCTGCGGCAATGATGGCGTCGGACACAATGTCTGAGCGCACCACCACAGCTTTGGCTTTCAAGCCCTTGGCCAGTGCTGTTTTTTGCACTGCCGCCACGGCGGCTTGCGCTTCTTCAGCCCATTGGGCTTCAATTCGGGCCACGTCTTTCGCATTGAGTGGAATGCTGCCTTCAAAATAAGCTTGGGGGTATCGGGGAACCACTTTGACAGCAATCAATTCGGCGCCGCACGTGGCCGCTAAACCAATGGCTTGCGTCACTGCTTTTTTGGAAAGTGGGGAGCCGTCAGTGGCAACCAAAATTCGTTCGTACATGGTGCATCTCCTTTGAGTGATTGACGCCTCCATGTTAGCCTTTGGAATGCCCTGTGTCTTGATGTAAATCAAGTTTCGTGCAAGCTTGCTCACGTATCTTCAGGGCATGTCAAACCAATCCCCCTTGCCTGATGCAGAGGCCCTGAGTCAAAAATGGTCATTGCTGGACCAGCAGCAAGAGTGGTCTGACTTTAGCCACCTCAGCGACGCGCCCCGTCAGCAGTGGACATCGAGTGTTGTTTTTGAGGGCATGTATTGCACAGCCTGTGCCATCAACATTGAAGAGGCGTTGCTGGCTGTGCCGGGGGTTGAGTCCGCTCAAATCAGTGCAGCCAGCCACCGAGGGCGTGTGGTGTGGTCTTCTGCTCAAACCAAACCTTCTGATTGGATGAAAGCGGTCGCTCAGTTGGGCTATCGCACTTTGCCTGCAAATGATGCATTGGCCAACGAAGTGCGCCGGGAGGATGCCCGCAGAATGCTGTGGCGTTGGGGCGTTGCCGGACTCTGCATGATGCAAGTCATGATGTATGCCACGCCGGTTTATATGAGCCAGCCTGGCGACATGGCACCCGACATGGTGCAACTGCTTCGATGGGCCTCTTGGGTGTTGTCTTTGCCTGTTTTGTTCTTTTCATGCATGCCTTTTTTCGCTGCCGCTTGGCTTGATTTGAAGCAAAGAAAAATCAGCATGGACTTGCCAGTGGCCATTGGCATGGCCGTGACCTTTGCCATCAGTACGGCGGGTACCTTTGAACCATTGGGGCCGTTCGGTGAGGAAGTTTATTTTGACTCCTTCACCATGTTTGTTTTCTTCTTGTTGTCGGGGCGTTGGTTGGAGCTGCGTTTGCGCGATAAAACGGCGGGTGCGCTAGAGGCTGTGATGAACCGTTTGCCCGATTCGGTTCAGAAGAAAAACCGACAAGGACAGTGGGACAGGGTGAGCTTGCGCCAATTGCGAGTCGATGACGTCATTCAAGTGTTGCCCGGCGAGGCGTTTGCGGCGGATGCCGTTTTGCTATTGGGCGAAACACAGGTAGATGAGGCTTTGCTGACTGGTGAGTCCAAGCCCTTGGCCAAGATGGTGGGGCATTCAGTTCTGGCGGGCAGTCTCAATTTAACAGGCACGGTGGAAGTGCAAGTGTTGACGTTGGGCAAATCTACGCGGTTTGGACAGATGGTCGCTTTGATGGAAAGTGCTTCTGTGTCCAAGCCCAAGATGGCCATCTTGGCGGATCAAGTTGCCAAACCTTTCTTGTGGGCGGTCTTGTTGGCCGCTGCTTTGGCGGCTGTGTGGGGATGGCAATACAGCCCAGCGCATGCGCTGATGGTGGCCGTATCGGTGCTGATCGTGACATGTCCCTGTGCATTGTCACTGGCCACACCGGCGGCCATGTTGTCGAGTGCGGGTGCACTGGCCAAAGCGGGTGTGTTGTTGCGACGTTTGCAAGCCCTTCAAGCCCTTGCCACAGTCGATACAGTCATTTTTGACAAAACAGGCACGCTGACCCAAGATCACTTCAGTTTGAAGCAAACCACTGTCCGCGCGGGCTTCGCGCCTGACATGGTTCTGGCGTGGGCGGGTGCTCTGGCTGCGCACTCTTTGCACCCGGTTTCGCGTGCTTTGGTCAAAGCACTGCCAGACTTGGCAAGCTCAAAATTATCGGTATCCGATGTCAAAGAGTTTGCCGGGCAGGGCGTTGCTGCCGTCCTCACCCATCTTGCTGGATCGCCAGACAAGGTGGCGCAGAGACCCAGTCATTTGCGACTGGGTTCAGCTGCATTTTGTGGTGTGGTGCCCACCCAACACGAGGTGCTGCACGCTTGCCTCAGTGATCAAGATGGGTGGTTGGCAACGTTTGAGTTTTCAGAGACAGTCAGGCCTGAAGCGGCCGCAACACTTCGTGCGTTGGACGCGATGGGCTTGAATGTCCGTGTGCTTTCCGGCGATGGTCAATCCTCTGTGAATCAAGTGGCCCAAAGCTTGGCCATTACAAACGCCAAAGGGGGATGTTCGCCTGAAGACAAATTGCGTGAAGTGAAGCAAGCCCAAGCGCAAGGTCACCGAATTGCCATGGTGGGTGACGGCCTGAATGATGGTCCTGTATTAGCGGGGGCTGATGTATCATTTGCCCTCGGGCAGGCCTTGCCTTTGGCTCAGTCCAAAGCCGATTTTGTCTTGATGACCGGCGATTTGAGACCGTTGGTGGCCACTTTCAAGTTAGGTCGAAAAACGATTCGAATTGTGAGGCAAAACCTCATTTGGGCCGCTTTTTACAACTTTTCTTGTGTGCCATTGGCCATGTTGGGCTATTTGCCTGCATGGTTGGCGGGTTTGGGAATGGCTTGTAGCTCTTTAGGGGTGGTGTTGAATGCGATGCGGTTGTCAACACGGCTCGATTTTGATTCCAAAGGTGGCATTTAATGGACATTTTGTACTTGCTGGTACCACTCTCGGTTGCGTTGGTGTTTTTTATCCTGGGGGGGCTTTGGTGGGCCGTCAACAGAGGCCAATTTGAAGACATCGAAGCAGAAGGTGAGCGAATTCTCCGAAATGATTGACTTAAGTCAACCTAAGTAATTGCACGAACTGCGACACTTGTTTTGTAATTTTAGAAGAGGTGAAAATGAAATTTGCCAATACAGAGGCAACCGTTTACAGCGATACCGTTGTGAGACAGTTTGCCATCATGACGGTGGTTTGGGGTGTAGTGGGCATGCTGGTTGGCGTGATCATTGCGGCTCAATTAACTTGGCCAGAGCTGAACTTTGGCATCCCATGGCTGAGCTATGGTCGTTTGCGACCCTTGCACACCAATGCCGTGATTTTTGCGTTTGGTGGCTCTGGCTTGTTTGCCTCTGCTTATTACGTGGTTCAACGCACCTGTCACGTGCGCTTGTTTGCCGAAAAACTGGCTGCCTTCACCTTTTGGGGCTGGCAAGTTGTTATTTTGGCAGCTGCCATTTCCCTGCCTTTGGGTTACACCAGCGGCAAAGAATATGCCGAACTCGAGTGGCCCATTGACATCCTGATCACTTTGGTCTGGGTGTCTTTTGCCATTGTGTTTTTTGGCACTGTGGGTACGCGCAAGGTTCGTCACATTTATGTGGCCAACTGGTTCTTCGGCGCTTTCATCATTGCGGTTGCATTGTTGCACTTGGTCAACAGCGCTGCCATGCCCGTTGGCCTGATGAAATCTTATTCTGCCTATGCGGGCGTTCAAGATGCCATGGTTCAGTGGTGGTATGGCCATAACGCTGTGGGCTTCTTCTTAACCGCAGGCTTCTTGGGCATGATGTACTACTTCATTCCCAAACAAGCGGAAAGACCGGTCTACAGCTACCGTTTGTCCATCGTTCACTTTTGGGCATTGATCTTCACTTACATGTGGGCAGGTCCTCACCACTTGCATTACACAGCGTTGCCCGATTGGACGCAGTCCATTGGCATGGTGTTCTCTCTGATTTTGCTTGCGCCTAGCTGGGGCGGCATGATCAACGGTGTCATGACCCTGTCTGGCGCTTGGCACAAGTTGCGCGACGATCCCGTGCTGCGCTTCTTGATTGTGTCCTTGTCCTTCTACGGTATGTCTACCTTTGAAGGCCCCATGATGTCCATCAAAACCGTGAATGCCTTGTCCCACTACACCGACTGGACGGTGGGCCATGTTCACTCTGGTGCCTTGGGCTGGGTTGGCTTGGTCACCATGGGCACCATGTACTACCTGATTCCACGTTTGTTTGGTCAGAAAAAAATGTACAGCGTCAAAGCCATTGAAGTTCACTTCTGGGTGGCCACCATTGGTATCGTGATTTACATCGCTGCCATGTGGATTGCTGGTGTGATGCAAGGTTTGATGTGGCGCTCTGTGAATGCCGACGGCACTTTGACGTATACCTTTGTTGAGTCTGTCAAAGCCACATTCCCTTTCTATGTGTTGCGTTTGTTGGGTGGATTGTTGTATTTGGGCGGCATGTTGGTCATGTTGTGGAATACCTTGAAAACAGCGACCAGCGGCCGTGCCGTGGATGTGCAAATTCCAGCAGTGGCTGCTGCACACGCCTAACCGCATCAGGAGAAATATAAGATGTCTAATCATTCAAATTCCGGTGGTTTGTCCCACGAGAAAGTTGAAACCAGCAATTTCCTCATGATCGTTCTGATCTTGGTGGTCTTGCTGTTTGGCGGCATGGTTGAAATCGTCCCGCTGTTTTTCCAGAAATCAACCACCGAAGCGGTCCCGGGTTTAAAGCCTTACACCGCTTTGCAAGTGGCCGGACGAGATGTGTATGTGCGCGAAGGTTGCTACAACTGTCACTCGCAAATGATTCGTCCTTTCCGTGCCGAAACATTGCGCTACGGCCCGTACTCAGTGGCTGGCGAATTTGTATACGACCACCCATTCCAATGGGGTAGCAAGCGCACAGGGCCTGACTTGGCTCGTGTGGGCGGTAAATACTCCGACGAGTGGCACCGTATTCACTTGATCAATCCGCGCGATGTGGTGCCCGAGTCCAACATGCCCGCTTACCCCTGGTTGGCCACAGCCGCAGTGGATGGTGCCAGTTTGCCTGCCCATATGAGTGGCCTGCGCAAATTGGGTGCGCCTTACAGCGACGACGAAATTGCCAAAGCCACAGAAGATGTGAAGGGCAAAACCGAGTTAGACGCTGTGATTGCCTACCTGCAAGGCATGGGCATTCACCGCAAATAAATGGGACTAGGCATCATGGACGTCAATACACTTCGATCGCTTGTGACAGTGGTCACCTTCATCTTGTTCCTTGGAATTTTGGTGTGGGCCATGTCGAAACGACGCTCGGCTGACTTTGAAGAGGCCGCTAAGCTGCCTTTCGGTCAAGACGACTGAAGCCCCCGATCAACGAATAGAAAGAGAATCTGAAATGAGTGACTTCACAAGCAATTTCTGGTCTGTCTATGTGGCCGGCATTGCATTGGTCGGTATTGTGGCTTGCTTGCTCTTGCTGTATTTCAGCGGCAAAGCAAAAGCCATGACCGCCAATGACAACACCACAGGGCATGTTTGGGATGGCGATCTGCGTGAAATGAACAATCCACTGCCACGCTGGTGGGTGGGTTTGTTTTTGATTACCATCGTCTTTGCCTTGGGCTATTTGGCTTTGTACCCAGGCTTGGGTAACAGTGCGGGCAAGTTGGGCTGGTCTTCAACGGGTCAGTATGAAGCCGAAGTGGCCAAAGCCAACAAAGAACTCGAGCCCCTCTATGCCAAGTTTGCGGGCATGCCGCCAGAAGATGTTGCCAAGGACCCTCAAGCCATGGCCATCGGTGATCGTTTGTTCATGAACAATTGTGCGCAATGTCACGGCTCTGATGCACGCGGTAGCAAAGGCTTTCCTAACCTCACGGACACCGATTGGTTGCACGGCGGTTCGCACGACAAAATCAAAGAAACCTTGGTGAAAGGCCGTATGGGCAACATGCCCCCTATGGCTGCTGCTGTGGGTTCTGCAGAGGATGTTCGCAACTTGTCGCACTACGTGTTGAGTTTGTCTAACAGCCCCCACGACGCATTGCGCGCCTCCTTGGGTAAGTCGAAGTTTGTCAGCTGTGCAGCATGCCACGGTCAAGATGGCAAAGGCAATCAAACCATTGGCGCCCCCAACTTGACGGATGACATCTGGTTACATGGTTGGGGCGAGAACGCCATCATTGCCATGGTTAACAATGGCAAAGTCAATCAAATGCCAGCACAAGAGGGCAAGCTCACCGATGCGCAGCTTCACGTCTTGGCTTCTTATGTTTGGGGTCTCTCCAACAAGCCTGCGGCCAAATAAAAAGTGAGTTGTTTTGGAATCTTCTGATAAAACAACCCGTAAAGTTATCCCCATCGTGCCCTCGCAAGAGGGCGCGCATGATGCCTCTGAAGACGGGGCTTGGGGTGAACTTTATGCGGCTCATCAAAAAATTTACCCCCGTAGCGTCCAAGGCATATTTGCCAAATGGCGCTGGGGTTTTGTTTTTTTAACGCAGATTATTTTTTATTGCCTCCCTTGGCTCGAGTGGGGACAGCGCCAGGCAGTCCTCTTTGATTTAGGGGCGAGGCGTTTTTATATATTTGGCATCGTTCTGTACCCGCAAGACTTCATTTATTTGACGGGCTTGCTGGTGATCTCTGCGTTCTCTTTGTTTTTGTTCACGGCCATTGCTGGGCGCTTGTGGTGCGGTTATGCCTGCCCACAAACGGTCTACAGCGAAATTTTCATGTGGATTGAGCGCAAAGTTGAGGGCGACCGTACAGCACGAATTCGCCTTGATTCTCAAGACATGTCGCTCGAGAAGTTGGTCAAGAAATGGTACAAACATTTTCTTTGGATCGGGTTTTCAATTTGGACGGGCTTCACGTTTGTGGGCTACTTCACGCCCATTCGCGAGTTGGGCATGGAGTTTTTCTTAGGACGCATGTCGTCTTGGGAAGTTTTTTGGGTCTTCTTTTATGGTTTTGCAACTTACGGTAACGCAGGTTTCATGCGCGAGCAGGTTTGCAAATACATGTGTCCCTATGCACGATTTCAAAGTGCCATGTTTGACAAAGACACACTCATCGTCACGTACGATGCTGAGCGCGGTGAGCCGCGTGGTTCTCGTTCCAAAAAAGCTGATTTGACAACTTTGAACCTGGGCTCATGCGTCGACTGCAGTTTGTGTGTTCAGGTTTGCCCCACGGGCATTGATATTCGCAAAGGCTTGCAATATGAGTGCATTGGTTGCGGCGCCTGTGCCGACGTGTGCGATACCGTGATGGACAAGGTGGGCTACCCGCGAGGTTTGGTGAAATACTCCACTGAACACGCCATGAAAAATCATTGGACATCTGCACAGACATTGCGGCACATATTCAGACCGCGGGTCTTAATTTACACAGGCATCTTGGTGCTGGTCACATCCTTGTTGTTTGGAAGTTTGCTCACTCGCAAGTCTTTCAAGGTCGATGTGGTTCGCGATCGTGCTTCGTTGGCGCGCATTGTGAGTGGCGGCAATATCGAAAACGTGTACCGTTTGCAAATCATGAACGCGGCTGAAAAACGCCAACATTTCAAAGTGAATGCCACGGGCATGTATGACCTCAAAGTGATGACGGATTCAGAAGACCTGATCGTCGAGTCAACCCAATCACGCTGGGTGTCGGTTCGTCTTCAAGTTCCGTATGATTCGGCAGCGCCAGGTACTTACCCAGTTCACTTTACCATTGAGGCTTCTGACGACGATCAAACAGCGCAAGGTAAGCTGGATGAGAAATCTGTGTTTTTGATTCCTCGCTAAGCTTGTGCCGAATGAATTCAATTGAAATGAGCTCCCCCATGAATACAAGCACATTGACACATTCTCAAACCACCCAGGCAAGGCCTTGGTGGTCTTTCGGCATGGTCTGGATGATCATTGCAGGCCCCGCCTTGGTGGTGGTGGCTGGCTTTGCCACGCTCTATTTGGCTGTTACCATTCCAGACCCCGTGTTACCAACAGAGGCGTTGAACCCACGAAATGCCATCGAAAATCAGCGTCAGCTCGATGCGGCCATGGCACCCGCTATGCAGGCCCGCAATCATGCGGCTACAGGGCTTGTTCCGCAGAAACAAAAATAATTAAAAGAAATTCAGTGTCATTTTGACCAAACAAGAAAATTCCAATAGGAGACAAACATGCTGGCTCAAAGACTGATGTGGATAGTGTGGCCTGCTTTTTTGGTGGCAGGCTTGATTGAATTGGTGGTGTTTGGCATGTTTGATCCAGAGGACATGCACTGGTTTGGACAGCAATTGGCGCTGTCGCGACAAGGTGTTTACACCGTGTCATTTTTTGTGTTTTGGGCGCTGACCATCGTGTCAAGCAGTCTCACCACGCTGCTGTCCATGTCACCTTTTGAAGTGAACCGTTGCCCTGTGTCTGTTGACCAGCGTCCCGCCAATTGCACCCAGGGCGACAAAGAAGGTGGCTGCTGCTAAGCTCCCTTTGCAGCAAAATTCAGTGGCAATGGGGCTGTGTATTGACCATGCGCTGCAGCGCTTCAGTGTCCAATATTTTGACGTGTCGTTGCTTCACTTCCACAATGCCATCGTCCACGAATTTTGAAAACGTGCGGCTGACTGTTTCTAGTTTGAGTCCCAGGTAACTGCCAATTTCCTCTCGCGTCATGCGAAGCACCAGTTCGGACTGCGAAAAACCTCTGGAGTGCAGGCGCTGTACCAAGTTCAATAAAAAGGCGGCCAGACGCTCTTCTGCACGCATGCTGCCCAACAAGAGCATCACGCCATGTTCACGCACAATTTCGCGGCTCATGATTTTGTGCACATGGTGTTGCAATGCCGTGACTTCACGTGAAATTTCTTCGATGCGATCAAAGGGCATGACGCAAACCTCTGCATCTTCGAGGGCGATGGCATCGCAACTGTGGTGGTCGTTGACAATGCCATCAAGGCCAATGATTTCACCGGCCATTTGAAAGCCAGTGACTTGATCACGACCGTCTTCAGATGCCAGGCATGTTTTGAAAAATCCGGTGCGAATGGCGTAGAGGGATGTGAATTTCTCGCCGTTGCTGAACAAGGTGCTGCCACGCTTGATTTTGCGTCGGGTTGCAACCACCTCATCCAAGCGCTGAAGATCATTGTCAGACAGGCCGACAGGCATGCAGAGTTCGCGTAAGTTGCAGTTGGAGCATGCGACTTTGATGGTTTCGGGTTTCATGGCGTTCTCAGTTAAATGACATTGCGGTAAGTCAAGTCATTAGCTTATACCGACTTGGCGCAGTTGATGGAACTCAAACTTTTATAAAACTTCTATTTCGGCTCAGTTTGTCAAAAATTTGATGTATGTCAAGTTTGGCGTGCCTTGGAAAAGGCACATTAATGAAAACTTATAAATATGACAGCTTGGGGATTACCGTATGTCCTTTTTGACGCCTGAATTGCTGACACGCTTTGATGTGCCTGGGCCCCGCTACACCTCTTACCCAACGGCAGACCGTTTTGTAGAGGCATTCTCGCAGGTGGATTTGCAGCAGGCCATGACGGTCCGGCAGCAGGGGCTGGGTCAAAAAAATCGACCCTTGTCCATTTATGTGCACATCCCGTTTTGTGAGTCATTGTGCTACTACTGTGCCTGTAACAAAATTATCACAAAGCATCACGAGAAAGCCGAGCCTTACTTGCGCTATTTGGCCAAAGAAGTCGAGCTCTACACAACACAATTGGGCACAGGGCAGTCAGTCAGTCAGTTGCATCTAGGGGGGGGCACCCCCACGTTTTTAAGCGATGACGAACTGCGCGAACTGATGTCAGTGCTCAAGCGCAGTTTCAGCTTTGTCGCAGGGGGGGAATATTCCGTTGAAGTGGACCCCCGAACCGTGAACGATGCACGCTTGGCACTTCTGTTTGAGTTGGGCTTTAACCGCTTGAGTTTCGGCGTCCAAGACTTTGATCCTGAAGTCCAAAAAGCGGTCCATCGAATTCAACCTGCCAAACAAGTATTTGAATTGGTTGCCTCAGCACGCAAAATTGGTTTTGAATCAATCAATGTCGATTTGATTTACGGTTTGCCCAAGCAAACTCCCGAATCATTTGACCGAACATTAAAGCAAGTCAATGAGTTGCGCCCAGATCGCATTGCGCTGTATGCCTATGCACATTTGCCAGAGCGATTCAAGCCGCAACGGCGAATTTTGGCCGCCGAATTGCCTGTGGCGTCTAGCAAAATTGCGATGCTTTCAAGGTCGATGGATGCCTTGATCAATGCGGGTTATGTCTATGTGGGCATGGATCATTTTGCCTTGCCTGACGATGCATTGGCGGTGGCCAAGCGTCAGGGCCGCTTGCATCGAAATTTTCAAGGTTACAGCACGCAGCCCGATTGTGATTTGATTGGATTAGGGGTGTCGGCCATTGGTCGCATGGGCGGGACATACAGTCAAAATGCCAAGACCATGGAAGAGTATGTGGACATGCTTGACAATGCACAACTCCCAATTATCAAGGGCTTGGCCTTGTCGCGTGATGACCTCATCCGGCGGGCTTGGATCATGGCGATCATGTGTCAGGGACACATCCAATATGATGCGTTCAATGAAGCCTGGCTGATTGATGCTAAAAAATATTTTGCCATCGAAATTGAACAACTTGAAACTTTGCAGACTCAAGGTTTGGTAGAGTTGACCGATGGCGGGTTGCAGGTCACACCCATGGGCTGGTTCTTTGTTCGAGGTGTGGCCATGGTGTTTGACAAGTACTTGCAAGCTGATCGCAACCGAACTCGATTTTCAAAAATTATCTGACAACTGATCGACTCCTGAATGCAGACGACCTTAGCCCTCACAGCTTTGATCATGGGCTTGGCCGGTGGGCCACATTGCGTTGCCATGTGCGGCGCGGCCTGTGCGGGCATGGGACAAGCCGCAGGTGAGCGTCAAAAGCAGGCTTTGATCTCATTTCAATTTGGCCGTTGGTTAGGCTATAGCCTGATGGGGGGGCTTGCCGCATTCAGTGTGCAAGCGCTGGGTTGGTTAACTGTTGAGTCTGCCGCATTGCGACCGGTCTGGAGCATGCTGCATGTGGCGGCTGTCGTTCTGGGCCTGTTGCTCATGTGGCAGGCTAAGCAGCCCGTTTGGCTCGATCAAAGTGCACAAAAACTCTGGGCCAAGGTTCGCCGTTTCAATGCCCAATGGGGCAAAGTCGCACCTCTTGTGGTTGGCCTGCTTTGGTCTTTGATGCCTTGTGGTTTGTTGTATTCGGCGCTGATGGTGGCAGCCTTAACGGGCAACGTGTTGGACGGCGCACTCACCATGGCGTGCTTTGCCTTGGGCAGTGGTGTCAGTTTGGGATTGGCCCCTTGGATGCTGCTGCAGTTGCAAAAAATTGGCGACGGTGCGTGGGGCATCCGCTTGGCGGGTTTTGCCTTGGCCGTTACTTCTGGTTGGGGTTTGTGGCTTGGCTTGGCCCACAACCAAGCGCCTTGGTGCGCAGTTTGAGTGAGCAGCCTGGTCGTCGCCAAATGGCCAGGGCTCTGTAAGCCTTCAATGCCCTCTATGCCACCAAGGCCCTACCTTAGGCGGTAAAACCTTTGTACAGCATGTAAGCGGCCAAGCCGTAAAGAACTGTGGCAAAAGAGCGTTTGAGTTGTTTGACAGGCAATTTGTGCGCTGCGCTGGCACCCAGAGGGGCCATAAAGACGCTGCAGCTCGCAATCACCACCAAGCCGGGTAGCCACAAATAACCAAAACTGTGGTCTGGCAGGTTCTGGACGTCTTGTCCAGCTAAGACGTAACCGATGACATTGGCCAAAGCAATGGGAAAGCCCAAGGCTGCGCTTGTGGCCACGGCATTGTGAATGGCCACATTGCACCAAGCCATGAAGGGCACGCTGACAAAGCCGCCACCTGCGCCCACCATGCCAGACAAAAATCCAATGACGCCACCCGCGCCTAGCAGGCCAGGGGTGCCTGGCACGTTGCGATTTGGCGCTGGTTTCTTGTCCAAAAACATTTGAGTGGCCGAAAAGCCGACGAAGAGCGCAAAAAACAAGGCCAAATAGGAGCCCTTGAGTGCAGAAAATGCGCCCATGCTGGCCAGTAAGCTGCCCATCACAATGCCGGGCGCCAGGCCTTTGACCAAGTCCCAGCGGACGGCTTGTTTTTTGTGGTGGGCGCGTACGCTGGAGATGGAGGTGAAAATGATGGTGGCCATCGATGTGGCAATGGCCATTTTGACTGCCAGATCGGGTGCGACGCCACGATCACCCAGAATCAAGGTCAGAAAAGGCACCATGACCATGCCGCCGCCAATGCCCAAAAGGCCAGCCAGAAAGCCAGTGAGCAGGCCCAAAGCGCCCAGTTCGGCAATGAGGGTAGGTTCTAAAAACATGAGACGTGGCTTTTCGTAAGGTTGAAAAAGGTGTCTGCAAGTGCCACTGGACCGGCATCCTGAACCGGGGTTCAGGTGGGCGAGGGCAGACTGACGTTGGGTTCATCTGACGCGAGATGATCACGCTCACCAGACAATGTACCAAGCCCGGGCTCTAAGAGCATTGGTTCAAGGAAATATAAAGCCCAGCATGCACTGCAGACAGCGCGATTGTAGGCTCAGTTAAAGCCGGCCTTGTGAGACTAAATCAGTTGACCATCTTGATGGAGGGCCTGATCTAGTTTTTTCAACAACTGGCTGAGCCGTTCGCTGTCGGAATGACTGAATGCTGCAGCGGTTTCTGTGGGGGCTGCTTGGGTGGCAGCTGCAGGCGGGGCTTCGGCTTGTTCAAAGGCCAAATTGAGGGCGGCCAGTACCGCAATGCGGTCACGTGCTTTGATTTTGCCGGCGTCGCGAACCTTGCACATGGCTTGGTCGACCTTGTCAACGGCGGCCAACAGGCGATCTTCTCCCCCCACTGGGCAGCCCAGCAGGTAGCTTTGGCCCATGATTTGAACTTCAAGCTGTTTGGTGCTCATGCGTCGGTGTCAGAAGAGGAGTTTTGGGGCAGTCGCTCAATCAGGGCGTCTACGCGAGAACGGGCGGCGGCCAACTTGGACTTGAGCAAGTCGCGCTCGTGGGAAATTGCCAGCACCTGCTGCTGTAGCAGTGCATTGGTCTTTTGCAGCTCTTCGTGCCTGAGCAAGAGGTGCTCGACGCGTTCTGCAATCTGGTCGACGGTGGTGGGGTTCGTCATGTCAGAGCCATTGTAATTTCTAGCATTGTAGGCTTGGTGCAAGGTGACATCTTACAATGTACTTTGTTGGTGCTCGAGACTTGGTTCGCAAGTCTCAGTTCAACGGGAAGCAGGAGAGCCAGCCCCCTCGGGGTGAACTCCACCTGCGCTGCCCCCGCAACGGTCAGCAGACGGGCTTTTTTTACAAAGCCCCGCTTTCATCAATCGCCACTGAGTGCCCTGAAACAGGCATTTGGGAAGGTGATGGAGGTTGATCTGCTTAGCCCGGATACCGGCCAACAAGGTGGTTCTCCGCATGGAGAGCCGTACGTTCATGCACTGTCGGGGAAGGCGGTGAGAACACATCACTGTTAGGTTACCCATGAAATTGACTTGCAAAGTCCTCGTTGCCAGCTTGGCCGTATCGCCCTTGGCGATCTCTCACGCATTGGCGCAAACTTTTTTACCAGACACCGTCATCACGGCCAGCCGCGTCATGCAGCGCGCCCAGGATGCACTGCCCGATGTAACGCTTGTCACCCGCGCAGACATTGAGCGCTCGCAGGCCAAAGATGTGCCGACGTTGTTGCAAAACTTGGCGGGCATGGAAATCACCCAGTCGGGCGGCATGGGCGGTGTGGCTTCCTTGTTCATGCGCGGTGCGGAGTCGCGTCACGCCCTGGTGTTGGTGGATGGCTTGCCCATGAACAATCTCAATTTCAATTTGGCTGCGTTGGAGCATTTGCCCTTGAACGGCATTGAACGCATCGAAGTGGTTCGTGGCAATGTGTCGAGTTTGTACGGCAGTGCTGCTTTGGGCGGTGTGATTCAAATCTTCACACGACAAAATGCAGGCGAGGGCTTGAAAGGCCCATGGCTAGAGGCTTCAGGACAAGTGGGCTCTGAGGGCTTCAGAAGCGCCCAAGTCAGTGCGGGCCAAAAGTGGACTTCTGGTTTTGGTGTGAATGCATCTTCTGAAACAACAGAAAGCAAAGGCTTCAACGCCATCAATGCCTTGCAACGACCTGGCACCAACCCCGACCGTGACGGCTACAGCCACACGTCAAATGCCGTGAACTTGTCGCAAGAATTCGAAGCGGGTCGCATGGGTTTGATGCTGCGCGAAACGCATGCCACGGTGCAATACGACAGCCAGTGGGGACCCGTCAACCAAGCCGATGAATCCAAGAGTGTGTTGCGCAATGTCTTGCTGAATGGCACTTACAAAGCTTCCAAAGATTTACAGTGGGATGTGTCTGTGGGGCAGCAAGAGGACAAGCTCAACGCAGCCGTGACGGCCTATCCTTACTTTGTGAATTCTCAGTCACAAACTTCTGCAGTGAGTGCTGTGTGGACGCTTTGGCCTCATCATTCGATCACCTCGGGGTATGAAAACACGCGCCAAAAAGTGGCGAGTGACACCGAATACAGTTTGGCAGAGCGAACCCTCAATTCATGGCGTTTGGGCTATCAAGCCAAGCTGGAAAATCAGCAGTGGCAATTGAATGTGCGCCGCGATCAGTACTCCGACCTTGGCAACGCCAACACTTGGTATGCAGGCTATGCGTATTTCGTCACCCCAGAACTGCGTTTGAAGGCCAGTTCATCGACCGGTTTCATGGCGCCAACCTTCAACGACTTGTACTACCCATGGGGCGGCAATCCTTTGCTCAAGCCTGAGCAAGCGCGGTCCAACGAAGTCGGCATGCAATACACGCAAGCTTCTTGGAATGCACGCCTTACAGCCTTTGAGAACCGTTACACCGACCTGATTGACAACGATGCCAATTGGACGCGCACCAACATCGCCAAGGCCAAAAACCAAGGCGTGGAAGTGGCACTGGCTGGCAAATGGCAATTGCCAGGCGTGGGCGCCCAACAATGGCGCTTGAGCTTCACGTCGCAAGATCCGCAAAACGAAATCACACACCAAGCATTGGTTCGACGCGCCAAAACCTTGGCGCAAGCCGGTCTGATGCAAAGCATCGGCCGTTGGGACACGGGCATTCAGTGGCGCTACAACGGCGCGCGCGCTGATGATTCGCAAGTGCTCAAGTCTTATACCGTGTTGGATTTAACCGCCAGCCAAGCCCTGACGCCCGAGCTGCGATTGAACTTGCGGCTTGAAAATGCAGGCAATGCCAACTACCAAACCATTTATGGCTACAACATGCCCAAGCGTGGCGTGTTTGCAAGCTTAAAGTGGACGCCTAAGATTTAAGGCTTCGAAAAGATGGACGTGATGCTGATGACTGCGCTGAAATTCTTGCGGCTGATGCTAGCGGGAGCGGCCTGTTGCGTGCTCACAGCGCACGCGACGTCCATCTCATTCACGCTCACCGATGACCGCGGCCGCGTGGTGGTGATCGACAAAGCACCGCAGCGGGTCATCAGCTTACTGCCCTCACTGGGGGAGATTGTGTGCGAGCTCAAAGCGTGCGATCTGTTGGTGGGCGTAGACCGTTACAGCAATTGGCCAGAGCGCGTGAGGTCGCTTCCTAAGTTGGGTGGCTTGGACGATACGCAGCTTGAAGCATTGGTCAAGCTCAAGCCCGACTTGGTGTTGCTGGCGCGCTCATCGCGTGTCACTCAGCGCTTGGAATCTTTGGGCATTAAGGTGGTGGCGCTGGAGCCACAAAGCCAAGAAGACATGCACCGTGTGATTCAGCACATTGCCGGCGCATTGCATCTGCCCAATGCCAAAGAGCGCGCCGACAGATTGTGGCAAAGCATCCAACAAAAATTAGACACGGCCGCAGCGCGTGTGCCCAAGTTGGCCAAAGGTGCGCGCATTTATTTCGAAGCAGGCAGTGGCTATTTTGCAGCGGGCGAGGCCTCGTACATTGGTGAAACACTGAAGCGTTTGGGCTTGGTCAATGTGGTGACGCCTGCCATGGGCTCGTTTCCGCAAGTCAATCCAGAGTTTGTGGTCAAGGCCAATCCGCAAATTATTTTCATGGGCGAACGGGCGGCCACCGATCTCAAAACCAGACCGGGTTGGCAGCGCATTGAAGCCATTCAACAACACAAAATTTGCAGCTTCTCGCCAGACCAATCCGACATCGTGGTGCGATCGGGTCCGCGCATGCCAGAAGCTGCCGATCTGATGGTGGCTTGCTTGAAACGGCTCTATCCAGAATGAACGCTCACAAAGTTTCGTCCGCATCCAAGCTGGCTGGGCAGTTGAGCTTGTTGCTCATCCTGCTGCTGCTGGTGGGTGCGCTAGTGGGCAGCGAGGGCTGGGCTTTGTCGCACATTCAAGCCGATGCCAGCCTGATTGCCGACATCCGATTGCCCCGCACTTTGGGGGCGTGTTTGGCAGGCGCCTTGCTGGGTTTGGCAGGCGCTTTGGCCCAGGGCTTGTTTAGGAACCCATTGGCCGATCCCTTTTTGTTGGGCAGTGCATCGGGTGCCAGTTTGGGTGTGGCCATTGGCATGGTCATCCTCAGCCAACTCGATGTGTCGCCTTGGTTTGTGCGGGTGGGCATCACCGGCATGGCTTTCATGGGCGCTTGGTTGGCGGTGGTTTTGTCATTGGTCTTGTCTTGGGGTGTTCAGCACACCTTGCGATTGTTGCTGGCCGGTGTGGTGGTCGGCGTGGTGTTTGGCGCCATGGCTTCTTTGCTGTTGGTGATGTTTCCGCAAATTCAAGGGTCGGTGCAGTCCTTCATGTTGGGCTCAACGGCTTATGTCAGTTGGTCAGCTTGCGGGCTCATGCTGGGTGTGCTCTTGCTGTCTTGGCTCGTGTCTGTCGCAGCCAGTCCTTTGCTCGATGGCTTGGCCTTGGGTGAGTCCACCGCGCTCAGTTTGGGTTTGCCAGTGAAGGCTTTGCGTTGGGTGTTGTTGGCCGTGTTGGCCTTGTGCACCGCAGCCGCAGTGGCGCAAACGGGACTCATTGCCTTTGTCGGTTTGGCTGCGCCGCATTTGGTGCGTGCGCGCTACAAAGGCATTCATGGCCAAACACTCAGCTTGTCTTGTCTGATGGGGGCCGTGTTGTTGGGCGCTGCCGATGTGTTGGCGCGTGGTTTGATGGCACCGCTTGAGTTGCCTGTGGGTGTGCTCACGGCCATACTGGGCGGTGGCTACATGTTGTTCCTGATGCGCAGCATGTCATCCACGTCTGCTGGCAGCAGAGGAGGCCGAGCATGACCACCGCTCGCAAAATAGCCTTGTCGGCCAAACATGTCACGGTGATGCACGGCAACTTCAAAGCGGTTGACGATGTATCGCTCACTTTGAAGGCTGGCGAGTGGATGGCCTTGGTAGGGCCGAATGGCGCAGGCAAATCCAGCTTGCTGAAAGCCTTGGCTGGCTTGTCGCCGTGCACCGGTGAAGTGACTTTGCTTGGCAAGTCGTGGACTGAATGGAGTCGCCGCCATCGCGCGCAAACTTTGGCCTGGTTGGGTCAAGCAGAGGCAGGCCAAGATGATCTGACGGTGTACGACGTCGCCATGTTGGGGCGTTTGCCGCATCAGTCTTGGTTGGCCTCGCCCAGCCCAAAAGACAAAGCCGTGGTGGAGGTGGCCCTCAAAACGGTCCAAGCTTGGGAATGGCGCACACGCAGTTTGGGTCAACTGTCTGGCGGTGAGCGTCAACGTGTTTTATTGGCACGCGCTTTGGCCGTGCAGGCCGATGTGTACCTCATGGACGAACCCTTGGCCGGTGTGGATGTACCGCATCAGGCCGATTGGTTGGAGTGGGTGCGATGCCTCACTGAGCAAGGCGCTGCGGTGGTGAGTGTGTTGCACGAACTCAATTTGGCCTTGCAAGCGGATGCTTTGTGGGTGATGGCAGAGGGCAGACTGAGGCACTCGGGTTTGCCTCAGGACAAAGCCACGCACCAAGCGTTGTCGGACGTATTTCAAAACCGATTGCAGTGGCGCGAATGGCAAGACGAAGACACAACGCGCTGGGTGGCCTTGCCTCGATAAAGTTTTGCAAAAGCTTGTCTGGAAAAGTTTGGGTCAGCCCTTAAGCGGCTTGCGTCTTGAGTTTGAAATCGCAATAAGCCGACACCGCACATTGATGGCACAAAGGCTTGCGGGCTTGGCACACATAGCGGCCGTGCAAAATGAGCCAGTGGTGTGCATCAACCAAATACTTTTCTGGAATGCGCTTGAGCAGTTTCATTTCCACTTCATATGGCGTCTTACCCGGCGCGAGGCCCGTTCTGTTGCCAAGTCTGAAGATGTGCGTGTCGACGGCCATGGTGGGCTCGCCAAAGGCCACGTTCAACACCACATTGGCCGTTTTGCGGCCCACCCCGGGCAAGGACTCTAAGGCCTCGCGCGAGCGGGGGACTTGGCCTTGGTATTGGTCGATCAATATCTGGCAGGTTTTGAGCAAATTGCTGGCCTTGTTTCGGTACAGGCCAATGGTCTTTAAATAGCCTTCAAGCCCCGTTTGACCCAATGCCAAGATGGCTTCGGGCGTGTTGGCCACAGGGAAGAGCTTGCGAGTGGCCTTGTTCACGCTCACATCGGTGGCCTGCGCCGACAACAACACCGCTGTGACCAGCTCAAACACCGAGGTATAGGCGAGCTCGGTGGTCGGCAGGGGGTTGGCTTCTTTCAGGGTGTGAAAAAAGAGTTCGATGTTGTGTGCGTTCATGAGAGAAAATATCAGCAAAATGGCGAAATAGCCTTGTCAATTCAAGTCAAAATAGACGCCTATCAGTCGTTCATCTGTCGTTTTTGACGACAGAGTTTTGTGGAAGATACACCATGTCCTTGCATTTTGCCGATCGTTTGAACAATGTCGAAACCTCCGCCATTCGGGAGTTGTTCAAACTTCTGGGCAAGCCCGGCATCATCAGCTTTGCGGGTGGCTTCCCCGACAGCGCCATGTTTGACGTCGAAGGCATTCGCGAAGCGTCGTCACAAGCCTTGTCGCAAGAACCTGGCGCTGCTTTGCAATATGGCGCTACCGAGGGTTATGGCCCACTGCGCGAACAGTTGGCGCACTTCATGGGACAAAAGGGCGTCACTGGATTGACGGCCGATCAACTGATTGTGACGACTGGAAGTCAGCAAGCGCTAGACCTGCTTGGCAAAACCATGATCAGCCCAGGCGACAAAGTGATTGTGGAAGGCCCCACATTTTTGGCCACCATTCAGTGCTTCAGGTTGTATGGCGCCGAACTCATTTCTGCACCGGTCGATGGCGAAGGTGTTGACACCGCTGCCTTGGAAAAACTCATTGCCGAACATCGTCCCAAGTTTGTGTATGTCATCCCCACATTTGGCAACCCTACCGGTGCCTTGCTCAGCTTAGAGCGCCGAAAAAAATTGTTAGAGCTGGCCGTCAAATACAAAACCCTGATGGTGGAAGACGACCCTTATGGCGATTTGTATTTCAACGCAGCACCGCCCCCCAGTTTGTTGGCCTTGAGTGCACAAATGCCCGGCAGCCGCGATTGGTTGGTGCATTGCGGCTCTTTGTCCAAAGTGCTCAGCCCTGGCTTGCGTGTGGGTTGGATGATTGCCCCCCCCGAACTGTTAAGCCGCGCCGTCATGTGCAAACAATTCAGCGATGCACACACCAGCACTTTTGCACAGGCCACTGCGGCGCATTACCTCAAGGCCGGTCGCATGCCGGCCACCTTGGACAAGGTTCGCAAGGTGTATGCGGCCCGTGCGCAAACCATGTGCGATGCCCTGCGCCAAGACTTGGGCGATGCCATTTCTTTCGTGCAACCACAAGGCGGCTTGTTTGTTTGGGCAAATCTCACTGGCGCCGACGGCAAAGTCAAAGATGGCAATGACTTTGCCAAGTTGGCCATCGACAAAGGTGTGGCCTTTGTGCCGGGTGCGCCGTTCTTCTGTCAAAACCCTGATCACAGCACCTTGCGTTTGAGTTTTGCCACTGTGGGTGAAGACAAAATTTTGGACGGCGTTGATCGCTTGAAGCAAGCCATGGCCTCATCGATTTGATGCCATGAACATTCAGGGCGTTGACATCCAAATCGAAGGCGATGGCCCAGAAACGCTGGTCATGCTGCATGGCTGGCCCGATACCTTGGCCCTGTGGCATGACACTGTCAATGAATTGAAGCACACGCACCGTTGTGTGCGCTTTACATTGCCCGCATTTGATGCGTTACAGCCCGTTGCGCCTCAATCCCTCAGCGACATGGTGACGTTCATCGATGCCGTGGTCAATGCCGTATGTCCGCAGCAAGCCATCACCTTGGTGCTTCACGATTGGGGTTGTGTATTCGGCTACGAATATGCAGCGCAACACCCACACCGTGTGAAGCGCATCGTTGCCGTTGATGTGGGCGATCACAATTCAGAAGCACTCACGAAGTCCTGGGGGCTCAAAGCCAAGTGGGCGGTGTTCAGCTATCAGGTGTGGTTGGCCATGGCTTGGCAAATTGCCAAGTATGGGGGGCGTTTGGGCCGCCCATTGGCCAATGGCATGACGCGCTACATGGCAAAAGCCCTAAGGTGCCCCAGTGCCATGGCGCACATGCACAGCGGCATGAATGTGCCTTATGCCATGAAATGGATGAATGCTTTGGGCGGTTTAAATCAAGCAGCCAATGTCCTCAAGGTGTTGCCCTCGACTTTGCCAATGCTGTTCATCTACGGCAAACGCAAACCTTTCATGTTTCACTCCGATGCTTGGCTGGACAAGATCCAAAACTCACCAGGCTCGCGTGCCGTGGGCTTTGACACGGGCCACTGGGTGATGAGTGCCAAACCACACTTGTTCACAACGCTCTTGAAAGATTGGCTCACCCCAGCATGAATTTTTCATTCAACCAATCAGCAGACGTTGGAAGCCGCAGAGATGTGTTGAAGTGGGCGTTGGCGGCATCTGCACCCTTGAATTATCAGGTGTCCCATGCGCAAGCCGCGCTCAAGCACAATCCGTTCGAGTTGGGTGTGGCCAGCGGTTCTCCCAACCACCACTCTGTGGTTTTGTGGACGCGATTGATGCCAGATGCCGCCAGTGGTCAGTCTTACTTTGCACCAACCGATGTCTCGGTGCAATGGGAGGTGGCTGACGATGAGCAGTTCAAAGTCAATCGGCGCGCAGGCCATGTCGTGGCTTTGGCCACGTTGGCGCATTCTGTGCACTTAGAGTTGGAAGGCTTGCAAAGCGATCGCTGGTATTTCTATCGGTTCAAATTTGGTGATGCACAAAGTACGGTAGGCCGCACGCGCACTTTGCCGCACCCAGAAGCCATGGTGCAGCGACTGCGTGTGGCATATGCCTCGTGCCAACGTTGGGAGCATGGCTACTTCAGTGCATACGACCACATGTGTCATGAAAATCTCGACCTGGTCTTGTTCTTGGGCGATTACATCTACGAATATGCCGGTGCCGCCAACGCCGTGCGTTTGCCCAGCGGTGGGTGGGTCACCAGCTTGTCCGATTACCGCAATCGTTATGCGCTTCACAAAAGCGAAAAAGGTTTGCAAGCCATGCACGCCCAATGCCCTTGGCTGGTGACATGGGACGATCACGAGGTCTCCAATGATTATGCGGGTTGGGTGCGCGGTCAAAGTGGCAACATTTCATTTGATTTTGCCGCGCAGCGTGCCAGAGCCTACCAGGCTTTTTACGAGCACATGCCTTTGCGTGCCAGCGCTTTGACACGTTCAATCGATGGCTTGGCGCGTGGCGCAGAAATGCGCATTTACGGTGAGGTGGCTTACGGCAAATTGGCCAATTTTTACTTGCTAGACGATCGCCAATATCGTGACCGGCAAGTGTGCAACAAAGGCCTAGGATTTGGCTCTGGCTGGGTCGATCCTGAGCAATGTGAGGAATGGCTCAACCCTCAAAGATCTTTGTTGGGCTCGCAACAAGAGCAGTGGTTGAATGAGTCCTTTGTCAATGCTCGCAAAGACCCGAGGCTTTGGAACGTGGTGGCTCAACAAACCATCTTTGGCCGAAGGGACTACAAGTTGGGTGCCGGCCTGTCGCTTTGGAACGATGGTTGGGATGGCTACTCGGCTGCACGGCAGCGCATGACGCAGGCCATGCAACACAACGCACTGCAAAATCCTGTGCTGATAGGCGGTGATGTGCACGAGAACTGGGTGGGCCATGTCATGGCCGACGCCTACAAAGACGACAGTGCCAAAGTGGGCGTCGAGTTTTGTGGCGCAGGCATCACTGCGCGGTCGGCTGGTAATGCAAAGTTATTGGCGCGCTTGGCCGAAAATCCACATTTTATTTTTGCCGACAGTGAGCGCAAGGGCTATGGCGTGGTGGAATTTACGCCTAAGCAAATCCAAACCGAACTGCGCGTGGTAGACGATGTACGTCAGCCCCAAACCAAGATTGAAACCTTGGCCAAGTTTGCGGTGGAAGCGGGCGTACCGCTGATTCACCGCACGACTTAAAACACTTCCAGCAAGCGGTCTAAGCCGCCTTCTTCAATGGCCACCATGGCTTGCTCGCGCACTTTGGGTTTTGCATGATAGGCCACAGACAAACCGGCCACGCCCATCATGGGCAGGTCATTGGCGCCGTCCCCCATGGCAATGGCTTGCGAGGGCGCAATGCCCATATGCACACAGGTTTGCAGCAGCATCTTGCGTTTTTCTTCACCGTCACAAATGTCACCCCAGTCTTGGTCCACCATGCGGCCAGTCAGCACGCCATTGACCACTTCCAAGACGTTGGAGCGGGTCCAATTGATGCCCAAGCGATCGCGCACATGGTCTGTGAAAAAGGTAAAACCGCCAGAGACCAGGAGTACTTTCATGCCCGCCGCTTGACAGGCTTTGACCAACTTTTCCGCGCCAGGGTTGAGTTGGAGGCGGTGGTTCAAAACCTCTTCCATGTGCGCCACTGTGACGCCCTTCAGCAAGGCCACACGTTGACGCAAGCTCTCTTTGTAATCGGTAATTTCGCCGCGCATGGCGGCTTCGGTGATGGCGGCGACTTCTGTTTTGCGGCCTGCTGCATCGGCAATTTCATCGACACATTCAATGTTGATGAGGGTGGAGTCCATGTCAAAAGCAATCAGCTTGAAGTGGCCAAGTTGCAGGGGCGGCTTGATGTCCTTGACAGTCATGCCATGAAATGTTTTGGCGATGTGCATTCTTTATCCTTCCAATTTTTCAATTTTAGGCTGCCCCAAAGAGCGCAAGATGTCACGCACCATTTGGGCCCTCGCTTTGGGGTCGGGCAGTTCACGTTCAATGCGCAACTTGTCGTTGCCTGCCAATTGAATGTGCTTGTTCTTTTGAATCAACTCAATGATGCGCATGGGCTCAATGGGCGGATTGGGCTTGAAGCTGATCACAATCACGCCTGGTGAAGCATCGACCTTGACCACGCCATAAGGCACACTCAATACGCGCAAGCGGTGCACGTCTAATAAGGTTTGCGCCTGCGGTGGCAATTTGCCAAAGCGGTCCACAATTTCCTCCAGCAGGCCATCGATTTGATCTGATGTTTTGGCAGTGGCCAATTTTTTGTAGAACGACAATCGCAAATGCACATCGCCGCAATAGTCGTTGGGCAGTAACGCTGGGGCGTGTAAGTTGATATCGGTAGCGGCCGACAAAGGACTGAGCAAGTCGGGTTCTTTGCCGGCCTTCAAACAGCGTACGGCCTCGTTCAGCATTTCGTTGTAAAGCTGAAAACCCACTTCCAGCATGTTGCCGCTTTGGTTCTCGCCCAGCACTTCACCCGCACCGCGGATTTCCAAATCGTGCATGGCCAAGTAAAAACCACTGCCCAATTCTTCCATTTGCTGAATAGCGTCTAGGCGCTGTGAAGCTTGTTTGGTCAGGCCGTCAATTTCAGGCACCATCAAATAAGCATAGGCTTGGTGATGGCTTCGGCCGACACGACCACGCAGTTGATGCAATTGCGCCAAACCAAATTTGTCGGCACGCGAAATCACAATGGTGTTGGCTGTGGGCACGTCAATGCCGGTTTCTATGATGGTGGAGCACAGCAGAATGTTGTAGCGTTGCGCCACAAAATCGCGCATGACTTTCTCCAAATCGCGCTCGGGCATTTGGCCGTGCGCTACCGCAATGCGCGCCTCAGGCAAGATCTCTTCCAACTTCTGACGGCGGTTTTCAATCGTCTCGACTTCATTGTGCAAGAAGTAAACCTGACCGCCCCGTTTCAATTCTCGCAGCACCGCTTCGCGAATTACGCCGGTACCTTCGTTGCGGACAAATGTTTTGATGGCCAATCGACGTTGCGGCGCCGTCGCAATCACGCTCAGGTCGCGAATGCCCTCAAGCGCCATGCCCAGGGTTCGGGGAATGGGGGTGGCCGTCAGGGTCAGTACGTCCACTTCAGCCCGCATGGCTTTCATGGCTTCTTTGTGTCGCACGCCAAAGCGGTGTTCTTCGTCAATGATCAAGAGTCCCAGGTTTTTGAACTTGGTGGATTCGCTCAACAGTTTGTGGGTGCCCACCACAATGTCCACCGTGCCATCGGCCAAGCCCTTGAGGGCTTCCGTCACTTCTTTGCCAGATCGAAAGCGCGAGACCTCAGCCACTTTGACGGGCCACTTGGAGAACCGATCTTTCAGGGTTTGAAAGTGTTGCTCTGCCAGCAAGGTGGTTGGCGCCAAAATGGCCACTTGCTTACCACCCGTGACGGCAACAAACGCGGCGCGCAAGGCTACTTCGGTTTTGCCAAAGCCCACATCGCCGCAGACCAGCCGGTCCATAGGACGAGGGCTGATCATGTCTTGAATGACAGCATGAATGGCTGCGTTTTGATCGGCGGTTTCATCAAAACCAAAGTCGTTGGCAAACACTTCGTAGTCTTGCGGGCTGTAGCGGAAGGGGTGGCCCTCGCGTGCAGCGCGTCTGGCATAGATGTTCAACAACTCTGCAGCAGAATCGCGCACTTGCTCTGCGGCTTTGCGTTTGGCCTTTTCCCACTGGCCACTGCCCAAGCGGTGCAAAGGCGCCTCATCGGCACTGACGCCGGTGTAGCGACCAATCAATTGCAATTGGCTGACCGGTACGTACAAAGTGGCTTTGTCAGCATATTCAAGATGCAAAAACTCTTGTAACGCAGGCGTGCCGTCTGGATTCTTTTCACCCAAATCCATGTTGACCAAACCGCGATAACGGCCAATACCGTGAGCGTTGTGCACCACCGGGTCGCCCACATTCAGTTCAGACAAATCTTTGATGAGCGCTTCGACGTCGCTCACTTGTTCTTGCTTCTTACGTCTGCGTGTGGTGGTGCCTGCTGCAAAGAGCTCGGTCTCGGTGATCAAATCGATGCCGGCTTCAAACCAATGGAAACCGGCATTCAAGGCTGCAGTGGCAATGCCCAATTTTTCGTCGCTGGCCTGAAACTCTTGCAGGTCGTCAAAGGCGGGCGGGTTGACACCACCGGCGCGCAAGAAGTCGAGCAAGCTTTCTCGGCGGCCTGCGCTTTCGGCAAGGATCAAGACGCGATTGGCAGTCTTGCGAATGTGCGTTTGCAGTTTGGCCAAAGGCTCTTCTGCGCCGCGCACAACGGTAAGGTCTGGCAAGGCTTGTGCTAGCGTGTTGTCAGCGCCGGCATCAGCACCTTGACGTAAAGCCAATTGCGCATGTTGGTTGCTGCCTGTGTAAAACTGTTCTGCCGACAAGAACAAAGCCTCAGGTGGCAAAGCTGGGCGCTCGGGATCACCTTGCACCAGTCGATAACGGTCTTTGGTGTCTTGCCAAAAACGTTGAAAGGCTGGCTCTAAATCACCATGTAAAACCAAAGTGGCCGGAGCATCAGTGCCTGCACCCAAATAATCAAAGACGGTGGCGGTCTCTTCGAAGAACAAGGGCAAGTAGTACTCAATGCCAGCCGTTGCAACGCCGTTACCCATGTCTTTGTAGATGCGGCTTTTGGTGGGGTCACCTTCCAACAGTTCGCGCCATCGACTGCGAAACTTGGCGCGAGCCGCCTCGTCCATCGGAAACTCACGACCCGGCAACAAGCGCACTTCGGGCACCGGGTACAAACTGCGTTGTGTGTCGGGGTCGAAGGTGCGAATGGAATCAATTTCGTTGTCAAATAAATCGACCCGGTAGGGCACTTGCGAGCCCATTGGGAACAAATCAATGAGGCCACCACGCACGGCATATTCACCCGGACTCACCACCTGGCTCACATGGCTGTAGCCTGCCAAGGTCAGTTGCGCTTTGAGTTTCGCTTCGTCCAGTTTTTGCTTGGTTTTAAACTGAAAGGTGTAGCCCGCCAAAAACGCAGGCGGCGCCAGTCGATACAGAGCCGTGGTGGCTGGAATGAACACCAGGTCGGCACCCTCGGCCTTGTCGCGTTGGTTGATGCGCCACAGTGTGGCCAGTCGCTCGCTGATCAGGTCTTGATGTGGCGAGAACGTGTCGTAGGGCAAAGTTTCCCAGTCGGGAAATATGGCGCAGCGAAGGCCGGGTGCAAAAAAAGCCACCTCGTCCATCAGCCTTTGGGTGTCTGCGGCATCCGATGTGACAACGGCCGTCAGGCGACCGTGTGCTTTTTCGCGTTCGGCCAGTTGGGCCAATAGCACGGCATCTGCCGAACCCATGGGGCGGGGCAGGGTGAAGCGTTTGCCTAAGCTGAGCGCGGGTAATTGCATGAAACACCAATAGAAAACACCCCCCGCCGTGTAGGTGGGGGGTGTGAAACAAACTTGGTGTGTATTTTAAGAGGGCTTGTTGCGTTGCCGCACGGGGCTTTTAAAAAGTCCTTGAAAGTCTGAAAATTCGCCTGAAGTCCTTCAAAATGGGAACTTGGCGACCCACTGTGGGCCTTGAAAAGTGAATGACCTTGAATTTCTCTGAAAAAGACACTGCGCTCGGCATCGAAACCCGCACCGAGACAACGACCATTGCTGCGCGCTGTTTTGCGTTGGTGCCGTGTGCGGGCTCGGGTTCAAGGGCAGGCACGCTCAAGCCCAAACAGTACGAATTGATTGGCGGCAAATCCATGGTGATGCACACCCTGGCGGCCTTGGGTGCCGTTGAGCGTTTGCAACACGTGGTCGTGGTGGTGTCACCCGACGATGCGCATGCGTGGCCTGATGCACCCGAGTGGCCAAGTCGTTTCAGGCGCATGGCATGCGGTGGTGCCACCCGCGCCGAATCGGTTTTCAATGGCTTGACGGTTTTGCTCAAAGAGGGTGAGCACAACCCTGCGGCTGTGCAAGCGCACGATTGGATTTTGGTGCACGATGCCGCACGTTGCCTTGTCACTGAACTGGAAATCAATCGTTTGATTGATGCATGTTTAGACGATGAAGTGGGCGGCTTGCTGGCGCTGCCTTTGCCCGATACCTTAAAGACCGCGGTTCATGGCCGTGTTAGTCAAACCTTGCCAAGGCAAGACAAATGGTTGGCGCAAACGCCGCAGATGTTTCGCGCAGGCCAGTTGCATGCAGCCTTGCAGGCCAAAGCGACAGAGAATTTTGAAGGTGTCACGGACGAAGCCAGCGCCATGGAAATGGCTGGGTTTGCGCCCAAACTGGTGGTGGGCAGTCCCCACAATTTCAAGGTCACTTATCCATCCGATTTCGCCTTGGCGGAAGATTTGCTGGGGAGCAGAAAATGAACATTCGAGTCGGCGAGGGTTGGGACACCCATGCCTTGGTAGAGGGTCGTCCCTTGATGTTGGGCGGCGTGCAAATTCCACATGACAAAGGTTTGCTGGGTCATTCAGACGCCGATGTGTTGCTGCACGCCATCACCGATGCTGTTTTGGGCGCTGCGGGTCTGGGCGACATTGGCCAGCATTTTCCAGACACCGATGCCACCTACAAAGGTGCTGACTCGGTCCTACTTCTGAAAAAAGCTTACGACCACGTTAAACAATTGGGTTGGTATTTGGGCAACGTCGATTGCACCATCGTGGCTCAAGCGCCTAAATTGGCACCTTACCGATCAGAGATCCGCTCTTCTATTGCAAAAGCCTTGGGCGTGCCAGAATCTCATGTGAACGTCAAAGCCAAGACGGCTGAAAAAATGGGGCCAGTCGGTGAAGGCCTGAGCATGGAAGCCAGAGCGGTGGTTTTGATTCACAAGGCTTGAACAAAAATGCCACCTGAACAGGTGGCATTGGCTGAATCACGCAGTGATCAATGGCGTCTTATTGCGCAGCCCAACCGCCGTCCATGTTCCAGGCCACACCGCGAATGTTGTTGCCTGCTGCCGAGCAGAAGAACACGGCCAACTCGCCCAATTCTTCGGGGGTTGTAAATTGCTTAGAGGGTTCTTTCTCACCCAGCAACAATTCTGTGGCGGCTTGATTGGTCAATCCCAAAGCTTCGGCTTTGGCATCGACTTGTTTTTGCACCAGAGGCGTCAGCACCCAGCCAGGGCAGATGGCATTGCAGGTGATGCCAGAGGTGGCGTTTTCCAATGCCGTCACTTTGGTCAAGCCCACAATGCCGTGCTTGGCAGCCACATAAGCCGATTTTTCAGAAGAGCCCACCAAGCCGTGCACCGATGCCACATTGATGATGCGGCCCCAGTTGGCTTTTTGCATGGCAGGCAGCACAGCGCGCGTGGCGTGGAAAGCGCTGGACAAATTGATGGCAATGACCGCATCCCAGCGTTCAACCGGAAAGTTCTCAACACGGGCCACATGCTGAATGCCCGCGTTGTTGACCAAAATGTCGACGGCGCCAAACTTTTCTTCGGCAAACTTCACCAAGGCCTCAATTTCTGCAGGCTTGCTCATGTCGGCTCCGTGGTAGGCCACTTTAGCGCCCAAGGCAGCAATTTCAGCCTCGGGCCCGGCATGGTCCCCAAAGCCGTTCAAAACAATGTTGGCACCCTGTTTGGCCAGGGCTTTGGCAATGCCCAAGCCAATGCCACTGGTTGAGCCTGTCACAAGTGCAGTTTTGCCTTTCAGCATGGTGGTTCTCCGAATGATTTACGATGTGGAAAAGTTAATTATGGCGCGTCAATGCCACTTGGGCCTGACAGTCAGCGCATGAATGAAGTGAAAAGCCATGTTTGAACCTGTTCTTAATCATGTAGATTGTCCCGATGCTCAGGGCTTGCACCGCATGGCCTATTGGGCCTGGGGGGATGCAACGGCCTCGCATGTGCTCGTTTGCGTGCATGGATTAACTCGCCAGGGGCGAGACTTCGACCTGCTGGCCCAAGCCATGGTGGCGTCAGCCAAAACCGCAGCACTGCCGCCTGTTCGTGTCATTTGTCCAGATGTGGTGGGGCGTGGCCAGAGCGATTGGCTCCAAGATCCCATGGGTTATCAGTTTCCGCAATACGCCAGCGACATGGCTGTGTTGCTGCAAACCTTGAACAGCCAGCAGCCCATCGATCGGCTTGACTGGGTGGGCACTAGCATGGGTGGTGTGATTGGCATGTTGTTGGCCGCGCAAGATTTACCAGTCCCCATTCGTCATTTGGTTCTGAATGACATCGGACCTCCTGTGTCTTGGAAATCCATTCAAAACATGCAGACCTATGTAGGCGAGGTGGGGCACTTTGCATCCGTGCAGGAGGCTGCCAATGCCATGTGGGAAATTTCCAAGTCTTTTGGCCCGCACACAGCTGCAGAGTGGTTGGCTTTGTCGCAACACATGGTAAAGCGCTTGGACAATGGCGCTTTCAGCTTGCACTACGACCCACAGCTGCGACTGCCCATCAGGGCCGTCACAGAAGATGCGGCCAAGGCAGGCGAGGCCACACTTTGGCAAGTTTACGACGCCATTCGTTGCAAAACGCTATTGATTCATGGCGCTGAGTCAGAACTGCTAAGCGACCTTGCTGTGCAAGAGATGTCGCAACGCGGACCGCGTGCGCAAGTGGCCACGGTGAAGGGCGTGGGTCATGCCCCCACCCTGACGCACGAGGATCAAATGAACATCGTCCTCGAGTTCTTAGGATTGCGGGCATGAGCCTTGTGACAGATGACATTCTGGTTCGCGCAAGGGCATTTGCAGAGCCTTTTTTGTCGGGTGAGCTTCTAGACACCGGTGAAAACTTGCTGGCACACGCCGATGAGGTGGTGGCCATTTTGGACACCATGAACAGCGGCAACGATGTGAAGGCCGCCAGCTATTTGGTTTACACCTGTCCGCACCTCAATCGACCACACGAGGTCATTGCCAAAACTTTTGGCGAAGCGTTTGCGTCCCTTGCTGTTGAAACCACCAAACTGGTCGAAGTACAACGTTTGTCACGCACGGCCACGTCGGCTGCGCAATTGCAAGATGACCCCCGTGCACAAACTGAAAACGTGCGCAAAATGCTGCTGGCATTCAGCAAAGATTTGCGCGTCATCATGTTGCGACTGGCCTCGCGTTTACAAACGCTTCGCTATTTTGCGAGCAGCAAGCAAGCGGTGCCTGTTAGCTTGGCGAAAGAGTCCCTGCAGGTGTTTGCACCACTGGCCAACCGACTGGGCATTTGGGAAATCAAATGGGAATTGGAAGATTTGTCTTTCCGATTTTTAGAACCCGAAACCTACAAACAAATTGCCAAACTGTTGGATGAAAAGCGCACCGAGCGCGAACTCAACATGCAACATTTGCGTGAGCAAGTACAAGCTGAATTGGCCGCTCAGAACATCAAAGCTTCGGTGCAAGGTCGACCTAAACACATCTACAGCATTGTGAAAAAAATGCGTGGTAAATCGCTCGACTTTTCGCAAGTGTTTGACATCAGAGCCATGCGTGTCATTGTGCCAAGCGTGGCCGATTGCTACGAAGCGCTCAGTTGGGTTCACTCAAGGTTCGCGCCCATTGCGTCAGAATTTGACGACTACATCGCCAAGCCCAAACCCAATGGCTACCAGTCCCTTCACACGGTAGTGCGCGATGTGCAAGACCGTCCTATTGAGATTCAAATTCGCACACAAAGCATGCACGACCATGCCGAGCATGGCGTGGCGGCGCACTGGGCCTACAAAGAGGCCGGTGCCAAAGGTTATGTCGGTGTGAGTGCCAACAGTGATTACGACGCCAAAATTGCTGTGTTGCGACAGCTCTTGGCCTGGGAGCGTGAGATGTCGTCGGAGGCGGCTGGACCCGGCGCTGCAACAGATAAAAACAATGCCACATCTGCAGCGCAATCACCTGACGACGCCACATTGTTTGACGATCGCATTTATGTGCTCACACCCAATGCGGCCATTGTGGAATTGCCCAAAGGTGCCACCCCCATCGATTTTGCGTACACAGTGCACACCAACTTGGGTCACCGATGCCGAGGCGCCAAAGCCGATGGCGTCATGATTCCTTTGAACACGCCTTTGCAAAATGGGCAGACAGTGGAAATTTCCACCGTGAAGGAGGGCGGACCCTCTCGCGATTGGATGAACACCGAGCTGGGCTTTTTGGTCAGCCATCGCGCACGTTCAAAAGTGCGCGCATGGTTCAATGCGCAGATCACGCACGAGAACATTGCCAAAGGCCGTGAGGCCGTTGAAAAGATTTTGCAGCGCGAAGGCAAAACTTCCATCAAGCTGGAAGACTTGGCCTCAGACTTGGGATTCAAGTCTTCGGAAGCCTTGTTCGAAACAGTGGGCAAAGATGAGTTTTCTTTGCGCAACATTGAAATCTTCTTACGGCCACCAGAGCCCGTCATGCAGCCCGATGATTTCGTCTTGCTGAAGAAGTCACGCGTGGTGCCGCCAAAATCACAGTCTGGTGTGTTGGTGGTGGGGGTGGACTCATTGCTCACACAACTGTCTAAATGTTGCAGGCCGGCACCGCCAGATGCCATCAGCGGCTTTGTGACACGCGGCAAAGGTGTCAGCATTCACAGAGACGATTGCCGCAACTTTCAGTCTTTGCTGGCCAGGCACGGTGAGCGCGTGATTGAAGTGCGATGGGGTGTGCAAAAACCGGGGCAAACGCTTTTGTATCCCGTGGAGGTGTCTGTGGAGGCCACCGACCGACAGGGACTGCTTCGAGATATCTCTGAAGTCTTTGCCAAAGAGAAAATGAACGTGGTGGGCGTACAAACTCAGTCCGTCAAGGGCACGGCTTGGATGACCTTCACCGTAGAAGTCTCGGATGCCTCCCTCTTGAAACGGGTCATGCAGAGTGTGAAATCCGTTTCAGGGGTGGGGCAGGTGAGGCGAAATTAAGTCAAAGTTCATGCCTTGGCGTCACGGGCTTCAAAGTGGCCATTTTTTGATGCTACAATGCGGGCTGAATTTGTAGGCGCGTAGCTCAGCTGGTTAGAGCACCACCTTGACATGGTGGGGGTCGTTGGTTCGAGTCCAATCGCGCCTACCAACATTCTTCAGAACACCAAACAAATGGGGTCAGATCAACATTAATTGCTAATTAATGTTGATCTGACCCCATTTGTTTTTCTGCCCTCATTATTCTGGACATCCAAATGAAAAAGACAGACCTATCGCCAGCTCAAATCTGGCGCATTCTGGGTGGTGCCGCCATCATGCTGAGTTTGGCCATGGGGATGCGGCAAAGTTTTGGCTTGTTGCAGCCCCACATGATTCGCGACATTGGCATTACGGCTGCAGATTTTTCACTTGCCGTCGCATTGCAAAACATTGTGTGGGGTGCAACGCAGCCCATCGTGGGCATTTGGGCTGACAAGTATGGCACCCGACCTGTGGCGCTTCTGGGAGTGGTGATTTACATCATCGGTTTGTGTTTTTTAAGGTTTGCAGATGCCGCATGGATGGTGACCATGGGTGTTGGTTTTTGTGTTGGCATTGCGTTGTCGTGCACGGCCTCCAACATTGCCATGAACATCACGGCGAGAACGGTGAGTGCGACCAAGCGTGGCGCAGCGATGGGGGCTGTTTCTGCCATTGGCTCTTTGGGTTTGACCATTGCATCGCCGATGACGCAGTCGTTGATCACAAATGTGAACTGGCAAATGGCGGTGGTTGGGTTTTTGGGTTTGGCCTGCGTTATGTTGCCCGCCGCATTCATTGGCACCCATGCAGATAAGATTGAACCAGATGCGGTGGTCGGTCAGCCGCAATCGGTCAAAGAAGCCATCGTGGAAGCCCTTGACCACAAGGGCTATCGCGTGTTGGCCATCGCTTTTTTTGTCTGTGGTTTGCAATTAGTTTTTATCACCACACATTTACCTGCTTATTTGGACATCTGCGGCATTGACCCAACGGTGGGAAGCACGACATTGGCATTGATCGGATTATTCAATGTGATTGGCTCGTATCTTTTTGGCTGGCTGGGCGATCGTTACTCCAAACGCATGCTGCTGGGTGGCATATACGTGCTTCGGTCGCTTGCACTGTTGATGTTTTTTTCTGTGCCACCCACACCCGTTTCCACATTGGTCTTTGGTGCGGCCATGGGCACCCTGTGGTTGGGTGTGGTGCCCTTGGTCTCGGGGTTGATTGTTCACTTGTTTGGCCTGAGATTCATGGCCACGCTGTCTGGCATAGCGTTCATGAGTCACCAAGTGGGTTCGTTTTTAGGCGCGTGGGGTGGCGGCTATATCTTCAATTCATTTGGCAACTACGACCTGGCCTGGAAGCTTGCCGTTGCCATTGGCCTGGCAGCAGGCGTTTTCCAAATGACAATGAACATACAGCCCTCCGAGCGAATCCGGCTTCAGTCGGCGTAGCCGGGGTTGGTGCGGTCTAGGATGCGCATATTGGCTTCGAAGTAAAGCCTTTCGCGGTCACCTCGTGGATGACGGTCTGAGGCAGAGGGGGTCAAAACGCGTTGGATGACGTCCTCACTCAGGATGTTCAATGCCTTGCCTGTGCTCATGGCCAAAACTTGTGTTTGACATGCTTTTTCGAGTTTGTACAAGCGGCGGTACGCCTGTGCCACTGTATCTCCGATGCTCACCACGCCATGATTTTTCATGAACAGCACGGTCTTGTTTCCCATCAACGCAGCAAGACGTTCGCCTTCCTCTAAAGAGGAGGCAAGCCCTGTGTAGTTGTCGTCATAGGCAATGCGCCCGTGAAAAAAAGCCGCAGTTTGCGTAGCCGGAAGTAGACGATTGTCCTGCAACATATTCAGTGCAGTTGCCCACGGTTGATGTGTGTGTAACACCACTTTGGCCCCTGTGAGTCGGTGCAAGGGTGCATGAATGCTTTGCGCCGATAGTTCAACCACGCCACTGCCTTCTAGGGTCTCTCCAGCTTCATTGAAAACCATCATGTCACTGGCCTTGGCTTCAGACCAATGCCGACCAAAGGGCAAGACAAAAAATTGATCTGATTGTCCAGGCACGCAAGCGGTGAAATGATTGTCAATGCCTTCTTCAAAACCATCTAGAACAGCCATGCGTAAAGCTGCTGCCAAATGAACTTTGACTTGCTGAACAGCATCTGTCATCGTGGATGTGTGAAGTGGGTGGACAGACATGGTGGTTGCAAAGAAGGGCTTAGGGAGAACAGAGATTACGCCAAGTCGAACAGAATTCAATCGGCTTAACCCTCATATGACATAAATGAGCGCCTCAAATGGTGTCAACAAATGGGGTCAGATCAACAATAATTAATATTGATCTGACCCCATTTGTTTGATCCAACCCATACTCAAAGGCGCATGTCGAGGGAGAGGTTAAGTTGGGGTTTGGCGTATCGGTCTGTTCGGACGTAGTCGCCATTGGACAGCAATGTGACGGTGCTGCCGTTCGGCGGGCCGAACTGTTGAACACCAGCACTGGCTGAAGCCCTGAAAGACAGGGTGGGGCTGATGGGCATCATGGCAAATACGTCAATGCCGCGCGTGATGGAGCGTGTCAGCAACTGTTCCGAAGTTTGGCGTGTATCGTAGCCTGGCGTCAGACTCAGGTTGCCGCCCACTGTCATGCGCAAGCCATTGATACGCTGATCAAATCCCAAATTGGCAGACCAAGGTTGTTGGCCGTCAAGTCTGTTGTTGGGTCCGATCAAGGCGTCAATGCTGGATCGATAAAAGTTAAGGGATGTTCTGATGTTCAAGCCCTTGGCGTTGCCAAGCCAATGCGGCATGAGATCAGCTGCACGGCCACGCAACTCAAATTCAACGCCCTGTGTCACTGCTTCTGAGAAGTTTTGAGGCTGAGTAACCCAACGCGGTGCGTTGGCCCACGTCACCTGACGCAAGCTTGTCAGATTTCGAACGACATTGGTGAGTTGGCGATGAAAAAGACCAACGCTGAAAATGCCATCGTTGCTCAAATAATTTTCATAGGCGATGTCCAAGCCGCTGGCTAACTCGGGTGCCAGTCCAGGGTTGCCCAAACGGTCGGGTGACAAGTATGTGTTGGTCTGCTGGGTGTTCGTGTAAGCCGCATTGATGACAGGTCGGGCTAGCATACTGTTGAGTCCTGGCGCTTTGTAACTGCGCGTGAGACTGGCACGTACCATGTCTTTACTTTTGGGGTCAAACTTGTAAGTGACATGCGCCAAAGGTGACAACACGCTGCTGACATTGAGAGTGGGTGTCGTTGCGCTACTGCTTTCGGACACGATCCTTTCGTTTCTCAAGCCCAAGTAAAGTTGCCACTGCGGCGAAATTTCCCATTCGTCTTGAATGTAAAAAGCTTGTCGTCGCATTTGCGCTTCAAAGGGCTGACCTTCAAAGGCGGGCAGCAGTGCAAGCCCTGCGCCATCGGTGGTTGTGCGGCGTTCTTGGCGTTCGCGCGTCTCCAGATCCCATCCGGCGGTAAGCGTGTGTTCGGTTCCAAGCAATTGACTGTATTTGCCTGCCTGCGTGTAAGCATCATCTTGGTTACTGCCATTTGTTTTGAGTTGGGTTTGGCTGGCGCGCAAGTTGCTCAGGTCAAAACCAGAACGAAACTGCTGCACACCAGCTTTAATTTCAATGCGTTGGTCTTCGCTGAATCGATGAATCCAAGTCAAGTTGCCTCGTCGATTTTCCCAAAAGCCACTCTGAATGGCGTTGTCGTCAAAAACGGGACTGCCTGATATGGCGCGGTTGAGATAGTCTGTGCTGTAGTTCCAGTAGCCTTTTTGGAAAAATGTCGCAAGAGACAGGGTTTGCTCGTCGCTGATTTTGTAATTGAAACGTGGTGCCAAGTTGTAGCCCCAACCCCAGGAGGTGTTGGTGCCCAACTGCTCTGACAAGGCCGGATGGCCATCGGTACCAGCCATTTGGCGATCGACCAAATTGCGCACCTGACGGTTCCATTCAAACAAAGAGATGGGCAAGGAAATGTTGAAGGGGCCGTTCGATTCGCTGATGGAATAATTGAGATTGCCAACAGGCCTGTCCTGGCCATTTGATAAGCCCAAACGCAAAGTGCTGAGGGCGCGTCGTGATGTCTCTTTCAAGATGACATTGATGGTGCCGGCAATGGCTTGCGTGCTTTGGTCTGCCGTGGCTGCTTTGATGACTTCAATGCGTTCAATTTGCGAAGGACTTAGCTGGTCCAGGTTGAAGCCCTGGGGCGCAGGGTCGCCGTTGATCAAGATTTGGGTGTAGCCTGCGCCCAACCCACGCATGCGCGGGCCGCCTGAATCCACGTTAACGCCAGGAAGGCGGCGCAACACATCCATCGTATTGGTGTCGCCATAGCGATCTAGCTCTTCACGGCCGTAAATCTGTTTGGCTACGCTGGCAGCACGGCGCAGCTCTGTTGAGCCTTGGCGCGCCACAATTTCAACGCGCTGAATCACACTGGCTTGCGAGCCGCTGGCGGGCTCCGTTTGCCCGCCTACGCCTGTATCTTGAGATAAAGCAACAAGTGGCGCAAACAATCCGGCCCACAACGCTGGATAGAAAGCGGTGCGGGGGCCAAGTGCAGTAAGGGTAAATGAGCGATGCCGAAGTTTGAAATTGGCGTGGCATTTCATAAAAAGACTGATCTCAAAGTTGTCACCCATCTTAGTCAGATTTAGAAAAAGTCTGCATGTGAAAGGCTGTTATCAGCGTAAATAGGGATAGTTTATAAATCTCGCTTTGGCTAGGATGCGTCATTCTTTGGAGTCCATGATGTTGAAGCCCTTGCAAATTCGCTTTTCTCGCCGGATGCTTGTTGCGTCTTTGTTTTTTATCGGCAGTGTTGCCATGGCACAAAGCTGGCCAAGCAAACCCATCAAGGTTATTGCGCCTTATCCGCCGGGTGGCCCAAGTGATTTGGTCATGCGCACTGCTGCTGAAAAAATCCAAGCCATTTTGAAGCAGCCTATCGTGATAGAAAACCAGCCTGGCGCAGGTGGCAACATTGGTGCGGCCTCTGCGGCACGCGCAGCGCCAGATGGCTATACGTTTTTAATTGCCACTGACACATTGCTCACGGTCAATCCGCATGTTTACAAGTCGATGGCGTTTAAACTGGAAGACCTCAAACCCATCAGTGTGTTGTCTTCGTTCAGCCAAACCTTGGTCTGTCATCCATCGCTTGGTGTCAAAACCTTGAGTGAGCTCATTGCAAAAGCAAAGACCACAAGCTTAAGTTATGCCTCTGGTGGAGCGGGTGTACCAGGCCATTTGTCGACTGAACTTTTGTTGAATATGACGGGCATGCAAATGACCCACATTCCCTACAAGGGCCCAGCCCCAGCGATGCAGGATGTGTTGGCGGGGCAAGTGCCTTGTGGTTTATTGGCCGGCCCTACTGTGTTGCCACACGTGAAATCTGGCAAGCTGACTGCCTTGGCTGTGTCGGGGCAGGGACGATCGCCAACTTTGCCTGATGTCCCCACCATCGCCGAAGCAGGTGTAAAGGGTTACGAGGCAGACTTCAGTTTGATTTTGTTAGCGCCTCGCCAAGTGCCAGATGAAGTGGTCAACAAATTTAGACTGGCCGTGGTGGAGGCTTTGCGTACACCAGATGCAACTGACCGACTTAAAGCCACAGACCAAGTGGTGATTGGCAGTACGCCGGAGGTTGCGGTTGCCAAAGTCAACAAAGATTTCACCAAATGGGGGGCCGTCGCTCGAAAAATAGGCCTGAGCCTCGACTGATATTTCAAGGCGGTCAAATTAAATGGGGTCAGATCAACATTAATTTTTAATTAATGTTGATCTGACCCCATTTAATGACGCTGGGTCAATATGCGGCTTGCAAAGTACTACATCTTGATGTTGGCTTGCTTGATCAGCTTGCCAAATCTCTCAAACTCTTGGCGGTTCAGCTTGCTGAAATCTTCTGGACTGATGTTGCCAGGTTCGCCGCCTAAACTTTTGAGCTTGGCTTGCACGTCGGGTAATTTGACGATGCGAGCCAACTCTGTTTGAAGTTTGTTCACAACATCGGGGGGTGTGCCCGATGTCACAAACACGCCATACCATGTGCTCATCTCAAAGCCCGACACGCCAGCCTCAGCCAATGTAGGCACGTTGGGCAATTCAGCAGAGCGTTGTGCGGTAGTGACAGCCAATGGCTTGAACTTGCCCGCTTTGATTTGTCCCATGGCAGAAGATGTGGTGTCAAACATAATTTGCACGTTGCCTGCAATGATGTCTAAGTGCGCTTGGGCGCTGCCTTTGTAGGGGACATGCACACTTTTTACACCTGCCGCAATGTCAAAACCCTCGCCGGCAATGTGCTGTGTGCTGCCCACGCCTGACGATGCGTATTTGAACTCTTCAGGTTTGGCCTTCATCAAACTCACCAACTCTTTGATGTTGTTTGCGGGGACCGAGCTGCCAACCACCAGCACATTGGGAACGGTGACAACCAATCCGACGGGGGTTAAATCTTTGATGGGATCAAATGACAGTTTGATCAAATGCGGCGCAATGGCTTGGCCAGTGTTTGTGGCGACCAGCAAAGTGTGTCCATCGGGTGCGGCCTTCGCAGTGAGGTCGGCCGCAATGGTGTTGGATGCTCCCGGTTTGTTTTCAACAATGAACGTGCCTTTGAGTGAATCGGTCATTTTTTCAGCCAACATGCGCGCAATGATGTCCGTGCCACCACCAGCGCCAGCGCCCACCATCAGTTTGACGGGTTTGCTTGGGTACGTGGTTTGCGCAACAGCGCTGAATGCACAGATTGCTGTAGCAAGGAGAAGTGTGATTTGCTTTTTCATGACGTTCCTTTAATTGAGACTTAAGATGCGACCGATACTTTTTGTTTGAATTGCTTGTGGTGTTGTCCCATGCGACAGGCCAATTCAAATGCATTGCACATGGCTTGCGGATTGGCCAGGTTTGCACCCGCTATGTCGTAGGCTGTGCCGTGCGCAGGGGTGCAGATGGGGATTGGCAAACCACCATGCACGGTGACCCCTTTTTCAAATCCCATCAGCTTCATGGCAATTTGACCTTGGTCGTGGTACATGGTGACCACGCCGTCGTAGCCACCTTCTTTGCGAATGGCGCGGACAAAAGCCGTGTCGGCAGGGAAGGGCCCGTCAGCGGGAATACCCGCTTGCTTGGCCAATTCAACGCCCGGTGCAATGATGCTGAGTTCTTCATCGCCATAGTTGCCGTTGTCACCGTTGTGGGGGTTGAGTCCACAAACGGCCAATCGGGGAGAGGGCTTGCCTGAAGCGATTAAGGCTTTTGAAATCATCTCAATTGACTCATACACCTTTTCGCTGGTGAGCAAACTACTGACTTCCTTGAGTGCCACATGTGATGTGACGCGGGAAGTCCAGAGGTCTTGCAGAACGTTGAGTTCGCCGCACACGCCCTTGTATTTCAGGAACTCCGCAAACCAACGAAGTTCATCTTCTTGATGCATACCACCCATGCGCAGCGCGCTTTTATTGAGCGGCGCAAAGCAAAAAGCATCGGCCAGTCCATCTCTGACCAACGAAACACCCTCGGCCAAAGCTTTAATCATGTAAGCGCCGTTGTCGGCGTTGGCAACTGCCTTGGGAAACTGTGGCGAATGGCGTCCAGGCCATTCATGCCACTCAACCTGAGGAGGCGTTTGTACACTGCCATTTTGGGCAATCAAAATGATCTTGCCAGCCTGTTGGCTAATGGGGCTGTTCAGTAGTTTTTGAACTAGCTCGGGGCCGATGCCCGCAGGGTCGCCTGTGAAGAGGGCAATGGTGGGTTGCGTCATGTGGTGTCCAGGTTTTAATCTGTAATCTGTAATTACGGATCTCAGTATAGTGAATCTCGTAGAATGTCCAACATCCGTTATTACCCTCAGTTTTTCCAGTCATAACCGCATGCCCACCAAGGACCCCATCGCCAGAACCTCGTTGCATTCGGAGGTAACTGCTCGGCTTCGCAGTTTGATTGTGGAATCTCACATCAAACCTGGTGACCGTGTCCCCGAACTTGAGATCAGTAAAGACTTGGGCGTGTCACGCACGCCAATCCGTGAGGCACTGAAAGTATTGGCCGCTGAAGGCTTGGTTGAATTACTGCCTTTAAGAGGTGCGGTCGTTAAAACATTCAGCGCCAAGGATGCGGCTGACATGTTGGAAGTGATGGGCATGCTAGAGAGCTTTGCGGCACAAAAAGCGTGCAAAGCAGATCAAAAGCGCATAGACCAAGTGTTGGCCATGCATGAAAAAATGAAGGCCTTGTATGCCAAAGGCAAGCGCCCTGAATATTTTGAGTTGAATCAAAAGATTCACGATGCTTTGGTGGACATGGCAGACAATGAGTCACTCACCATGGTGCACAACACACTGAGCAAACGCATGCGAAGCCTGCGTTACAGCGGCAATAGCACGCCAGACAACTGGCGGGGGGCGCTGGACGATCACGAGCAGATTGCGCTGGCATTGGCGCAGCGTGATGCGAAAAGAATTAAAAAAGCCGTTGAGACGCATTTTGAAAACACCATCAAACGGGTTGTGAAGTAATCGCATCTGTATGTCTCAAATTCTGAGTGACACATCCCGCAACCGTCAAATTGGCATTGCCTTGGTCACTGCAACCACTTTGATGTTTGCAGTTTTGGACACCAGCGCAAAGTGGTTGGTGCAATCTGTGCCGGTGCTTCAAGTTGTTTGGTTGAGATTTGTATTTCACACTTTCTTAACCACGGCCATATTCATGCCGTCCATGGGCACGAGCCTCTTCCAAATTAGCAAGCCGCGCTTGCAGTTGCTGCGCGGCGTGATGTTAGCCCTCATGACGGGTCTTAATTTTTTCGCACTGCAGTATTTGCAATTGGCTGAAACTGGGGCGGTCCAGTTTTCTGTGCCCATATTGATTGCACTTATCTCGGCCGTGTGGCTTCATGAGCCCTTAGACGCAAAAAAATGGATGGCCATTTGTATCGGATTTGTGGGTGTATTGATCATCATTCGGCCGGGAAGTCAAGGCTTCCATCCGGCCATTCTGCTCAGTATTTTGAATGCGTTACTGTATGCCGCATTTAATTTAATGACACGTCGACTGGCCGGCAGTGATCATCCTATTTCGACACAGTTGGCATCTGCAGCGGTACCTTCTGTGGTGTTGGCACCATTTGCCATTTGGTTCTGGCAAACACCAGACTCTTGGCAAGTGTGGTGCGTTTTGATCTTGGCTGGTTTAACGGGTGGCTTGGGGCACACAGCGTCAGCCTTGGCGCATCGATACGCCACCGCGGCAGTGTTGGGTCCTTTTTTGTACCAACAAATTATTTACATGACATTGGGCGGGTGGCTGGTGTTTGGGCAAACACCCGATACCCCCGTGGTTTTAGGCGCTAGCATCGTGGTGCTCAGTGGCTTGTACCTCTTGTGGCGAGAATTTCGCCTCCCGACATAAAGTGAGTTCACATTCATGGGAGTCATTAATTGGGGTCAGAGCAACATTAATTTTCAATTAATGTTGCTCTGACCCCAATTAATTACATCAAGCTCAGGCCACCGAGGACGGTCATGAGTTGGGTTGCGTTGAGCAGGATGGCTGTTTTGTGAATTTTTCGAAAATCGGGAATGGCCATCAAATTGTTGTCGCGGATCTCTGACCCCAGTTGGTCCATTTGGGGAATGAACCTGTACCTTAGAACCAATGTCAATATTGCGATGCTGGCGGCACCCAAGGCCAGTGCAGGCCTGGCTGCAAATGTGTAACTGATGGCTGCTGCTGTGGCTGCGACAATCGCAAACTTGAAGTATGTGATGTAAAACGACCGAATGAACTTGGCGTCCATGGTGTTGTCATGTTTCAAAATCAGAAGCGGGATCGATCCAAATAAAAAATAGGTGGTCACAGCCAGCATGGCTACGGTAAAAAACAGCGCTGCGTGATTGGCGTTGAGCATGTTTGAGGGTAACTCCCCGTAGTACAGGGTGATTTGATAACTCTACAATCTGTTGCGGTGCAGCATACTGTGGTTCATTGCTGCATTCAATCGAATTGCATTGTATATATTGTGAAGAGTCTAAAACATGGCACGTCAATCAGCCAAATCCACCACCCATGTGAATGCCACAAATTCACAGCCAGAAGCCACTGACAATGCCAATCAAGCAGTGGTCAAAGTGCAGCGGGTGATTAAAAAATACCCCAATCGCAGGTTGTACGACACCACCACCTCAAGTTACATCACGCTAGCTGAAATTAAACACTTGGTGATGGACGGTCACACTTTTGCCGTGAAAGACGCCAAATCGGGTGAAGATCTCACACGCAGCATTCTGTTGCAAATCATTTTGGAAGAGGAGTCGGCCGGTGCACCCATGTTCACCGAAGCTGTTTTGGCCAACATCATCCGTTTTTATGGCCACGCCATGCAGGGGTACATGGGCTCGTACCTTGAAAGTAATTTGCAATCCTTGATGCTGATGCAATCCAAAATGGGTCACCAATCCAATAACATCATGAGTCAAATGCAAGATCAAATGCAAAAGCAAACGGCCCAATTTTTGACGGCATTTGGCTTGAAGCCCTGATTCTGTGAAACCTGGCCAGCCAGAGGCGATCGATTTGCTGGGACAATAGGGCCATGAACGAAATTGCAAGCACAGGCCCTGGAACTGCCACATCGCCCGCCCCCAAAGTGGGCTTCGTCAGCTTGGGCTGCCCCAAAGCGCTGACAGACTCCGAACTCATTCTCACTCAGTTGAGTGCCGAGGGCTATCAAACCTCCAAAACCTTTGAAGGTGCCGATCTGGTGATCGTCAACACCTGTGGCTTCATCGACGATGCAGTCAAGGAAAGTTTGGACACTATTTCTGAAGCATTGAACGTCAACGGCAAAGTCATTGTCACCGGCTGTTTGGGCGCCAAAGAGGCGGAGGGTGGTGGCAACATGGTTCGCGAGATGCACCCCAGTGTGCTGGCCGTCACAGGCCCTCACGCCACTCAAGAGGTGATGGATGCTGTTCACGCGCATTTGCCAAAACCCCATGATCCCTTTTTGGATTTGGTGCCCAACGCCTTTGGTGAGGCGGGTCTGAAGCTTACGCCGCGTCATTACGCTTATTTGAAAATCAGCGAAGGCTGTAACCATCGTTGTACGTTTTGCATCATTCCTTCCATGCGAGGTGATTTGGTGTCGCGTCCCATTGGCGATGTCTTGAAAGAGGCTCAGGCCTTGTTTGAAGGCGGTGTGAAAGAATTGCTGGTCATTAGCCAAGACACCTCTGCCTATGGTGTTGACGTCAAGTACCGCACTGGTTTTTGGGAAGGCCGTCCAGTCAAAACGCGCATGCTTGAGCTGGTTCAAACCTTGGGTGAAATGGCTCAAAAACATGGCGCGTGGGTGCGCTTGCACTACGTTTACCCATACCCTAGCGTAGACGATATCTTGCCTCTCATGGCCTCTGGTTTGGTCTTGCCATATTTGGATGTACCTTTGCAGCACAGCCATCCCGATGTGCTCAAACGGATGAAGCGTCCTGCCAGCGGCGAAAAGAATTTAGAGCGCATTCATCAATGGCGCGAAATCTGCCCTCAATTGGTCATCCGCAGCACGTTCATTGCAGGCTTTCCGGGTGAAACAGAAGAAGAGTTTGAGCACCTGCTGAACTTTGTGCGTGAAGCCCAAATCGACAGAGCCGGATGTTTCGCCTACAGCCCCGTCAAAGGTGCAAGCGCCAACGAATTGCCAGGCATGTTGCCCGAGGCTGTGCGCGAAGAGCGTCGTTCGCGTTTCATGGCGGTGGCCGAGGAAGTGTCTGTCCAGCGCTTACAGCAGCGCGTTGGTGCCACCATGCAAGTCTTGGTGGATTCAGCCACAGCCATGGGCAAGAAGGGCGGTATGGGCCGCTCCTACGCCGATGCACCCGAAATTGATGGTTTGGTTCGTCTGTTGCCACCTGAGAAGCTCAGTAAAACCTATAAAGCCGGTGAATTTACCCGCGCGCGCATTGTGGGCGTCGAAGGTCATGACCTGGTTGCTGTGCCCATTTAAGTGGGCAAACAGCTCTAAAACGCGTGCGCGACTTCTTTTGCTGTATGAAATTGCAAATTCCGCGCATAAAAAAAGCTGCATCGCGTGCAGCTTTGTTTAAACTTGGTGCCCAGGAAGGGACTCGAACCCCCACGAAGTTACTCGCTAGTACCTGAAACTAGTGCGTCTACCAATTCCGCCACCTGGGCTTTCAGGAAAAAAAGGATTGTATATCAAAAAAATTAGTCACCCCTCTGGACTGCTCGATGAAATCGAGGGCAGCGTGCAAGGCCATCGTGATGGACATGGTTTTTTCATTCGTGACGATGGTGATGGCGATATTTTTTTACCGCCCAACGAAATGCGCGCCGTGCTTCACAAAGACCGTGTCAAAGTTCGCATCGTCAGGCAAGACCGCAAGGGCAGACCTGAGGGCCGTGTGGTTGAAATTCTGGAACGCCCCGCACAACCCATCATTGGCCGCTTGCTCAACGAAGGTGGCATTTGGATTGTGGCCCCCGAGGACAAACGCTACGGCCAAGATATTCTCATCCCCAAAGTAGGCATCGGATCAGGCAAGCCTGGCCAAGTGGTGGTGGTGGAGTTGACCGAGCCCCCCGCCTTGTTTGGCCAGCCAGTCGGACGTGTCAAAGAGGTTTTGGGTGAAATTGACGATCCTGGCATGGAAATCGACATTGCTGTTCGCAAGTACAGCGTGCCCCATGAGTTTTCCGAGGCCTGTCTGAGCATGGCGCGCGGTTTACCAGACAAAGTGCGCCCGCAAGACAGCAAAGATCGCATTGATTTGACAGACATCCCATTGGTCACCATCGATGGTGAAGATGCGCGTGACTTTGACGATGCGGTCTATTGTGAGCCTGCCAAAATTGGCAAGGCGAAAGGCTGGCGCTTGTTGGTGGCCATTGCCGATGTCAGCAACTACGTTGAAACAGGCAGTGCCATTGATGTCGATGCGTACGACCGTGCCACCAGTGTGTATTTTCCGCGTCGCGTCATCCCCATGCTGCCCGAGAAACTCTCCAATGGCTTGTGCTCACTTAATCCTGAGGTAGAACGCTTGTGCATGGTGTGTGACATGCTGATCTCGGCCAAAGGTGAAATACACGCCTATCAGTTTTACCCAGCGGTGATGTACAGCCATGCGCGCTTTACCTACACCGAAGTGGCGGCCATTCTTGCCAATACACGTGGCCCCGAAGCTGTCAAGCGAAAAGCACGCGTCAATGATTTGCTCAATTTGCATGATGTGTATCGTGCGCTCTTGTCTTCACGTGCCGTTCGCGGCGCTGTAGATTTTGAAACCACCGAAACACAAATCATTTGCGACGACAACGGTCGCATTGAGAAAATTGTGCCGCGTGTTCGCACTGAGGCGCACCGTCTCATCGAAGAGGCCATGTTGGCTGCCAATGTGTGCAGTGCTGATTTCATTCAAAGCAGCAAACACCCAGGCTTGTTTCGCGTGCACGAAGGTCCCACACCCGAAAAGAAAGACTTGCTGCGCAATTACTTGAAGTCTTTGGGCCTGCCTTACACCGTCAGTGACGAGCCCAAGCCCAGTGAATTTCAGCACATTGCACAAGCCACCAAAGATCGGCCCGATGCGCAGCAAATCCACACCATGTTGTTGCGCTCTATGCAGCAAGCCATTTACACGCCCATCAACAGTGGTCACTTTGGCTTGGCTTACGAGGCCTACACGCATTTCACCAGTCCTATTCGTCGTTATCCTGACTTGCTGGTGCATCGTGTCATCAAGGCCATCTTGGCGCGCAAAAAGTACCAGTTGCCGGCTTTGCCAGTGCCCGGAGAGGCGCATGCCAAATTGGCCAAGCGCTTGCAGAAGAACAAAGCTGGCGCCCAAATGGACGATGCCCCTCGCATCAAAATGTCGCCTGCCGAGCAACAAGCATGGGAGGCCGCAGGTCTGCATTGCAGTGCCAATGAGCGCCGCGCAGATGAAGCCAGTCGCGATGTAGAAGCCTGGCTGAAATGCAAATACATGCGCGAGCATTTGGGCGAAGAATATTCGGGCGTGGTCACATCGGCCACCAGCTTCGGCATATTCGTCACCTTGGACAATCTGTACGTCGAAGGCTTGGTGCACATCACCGAGCTCGGTGGCGAGTATTTCCGCTTTGACGAAGCTCGCCAAGAGTTGCGTGGTGAAAGAACAGGCATTCGCTATGCCATTGGCACCCGTGTTCAAATTCAGGTCAGTCGCGTCGATTTGGATGGCCGTAAAATTGATTTTCGGTTGGTCAATCCTGCGGAAGAATTCAGTCCGCGCCAAATGCGTGACAAAGGCGTAGGCAAGCAAAGCGGTCATCGCAATGACAACGCACGCGCTGGGCTGCCAAGTGCTGAAGGTGTGAAATCCAAATCACGCCCCTTCAATGCGCGCAAAGTTGAGGGCGGTAAACCTTCCACTCGCAACGGCAAAGTCGTTTCAAAGGGTACTGCATCCAAGACGGCAAGTGCCAAGAAATCAAGCCAATCCAGAAAAAGTCGACGATGAAATCCGAGGCGACTCTTTCACCAACACATCATTTTTTTCGTAACAAACACTCAAACAGGAGACAGAATCCATGACACACACTTCAAAAATTGCCATCGTCACAGGCGCTGGATCAGGCATTGGCAAGGCAACGGCATTGGCCTTGCTCAACGACGGCTGGTCCGTTGTGTTGGCTGGTCGTCGCTTGGTGAATTTGGAAGAAGTAGCGGCCGAGGCCAAAACCATCAATGCCAACTACAAAGTGCTGGCCGTTCCTACCGATGTGACGCAAGAAGACTCCGTGGCCAATTTGTTTGCGCAGTGTGTCAAAACATTTGGTCGTGTGGACTTGCTGTTCAACAATGCCGGTGTCAGTACACCTGCTATCCCGTTGCCTGAACTCAGTTTGGAGATGTGGAAGAACGTGGTCGATACCAATCTCACAGGCATGTTCTTGTGCATTCGCGAAGCTTTCCGCGTGATGAAAGACCAAGCGCCCATGGGTGGTCGAATCATCAACAATGGTTCAATCTCTGCCACTACGCCACGTCCTTTTTCCATTGCTTACACGTCGACCAAGCATGCCGTTTCTGGCTTGACCAAAACAGCCTCATTGGATGGTCGTCAGTACGACATTGCCGTAGGCCAAATCGATGTGGGCAACGCAGCCACGCCTATGGCCATGAAGATGGCCAAAGGTGTGCCGCAAGCCAATTTGGAAATCAAAGCCGAACCTTTGATGGACGTGGCCTTGGTTGGCACGTCTGTGGTCTACATGGCCAGCTTGCCCTTAGAGGCTAACGTGATGTTCCATACCGTGATGGCCACTAAGATGCCATTCGCGGGCCGCGGATAAGTTCCGCCAGCTTGCCTGCGGTCAACGTAGGCAAGCGCCATTCATCTGCCAGTAGGCCGTGTTCAAACACGGCAGCGCAGGCGGCTTCAAAGTCGCCCATGCCTTGTGCAATGCGCGCGCCCAACAGACCTGCCAATACATCGCCTGTCCCTCCCGTGGCCAGATGCGCGTTGCCGGTGGGATTGATGACAGGCGTTTCGCCTGATTTAGCAATCACGGTGCCAGAGCCCTTCAGTACCACAGTGCACTTCAGGTCATCCGCCAAAAATTGCGCAGCCCTCAGGCGATCGTGTTGCACATGAACGCTATCGGTGTCCATTAGTCTGGCTGCTTCAAGTGGGTGGGGTGTGATCACCGTTGACCATTTTCGAGTTGCGCGTTGACGCACCATATCGCGCAGCCAGGGGTCCTGTGAAATGCCATTGAGCGCATCTGCATCAAGCACCAAGTGCTTGCTTTGCTGCAAGACCATGGGTAAAACTTGACGCACAGCCATGCCGCCGCCGCAACCGCAAACGATGGCACCGGCTTGAAAGTTCAGTGCTGAAAAGTCGCGTTGCATGATTTCTGCCAAGCGGGGTGATTGAACAGGCCCAGTTGCATCGGTTGTTAAATAGCAAGCCATGACACGACCTGCGCCTGCGTGCAGTGCTGCTGTCGCCGCCAAATCCACTGCGCCCGTCATGCCCATTCCGCGCACTTGAACAGCTTCGCCGCCAATCAGCGTGACATCACCCCTTGTGCCTTTGTGGCTTGCATGGTGACGCATTAGAGCTGGTCGCGTGGGGCTGTTCAACCGGGCTGCGGGGTGCGTCGTTTGCTGCAGGTCTTCGCTGCCTAATGTCGCTGTCCACAATGTGCCGCAGGCATCCCTGCCGTGTGCGGTGAAGCAGCCTGGTTTGGCTGTGAGTAACTGCAAAGTGTGCTGTGCTTGAATGTGTTGTGAAGCGCTTTCTTTGTTTTGAAATTGTCCTGTGTCGGCATTCAATCCTGACGGTATGTCTACCGCCAAAACATCTGCGCCCAGTTGGTACAGGCCATCGATCCAAGATTGCAGTTGTTGCGCTGCATCAGCACTTGATTCGTCAGCAGAGGGTGCGCGCAAACCAATGCCCAGCACGGCATCGATGCACAGGTCTTCTGATGTCACCGAATTGTTCTGTGCACGATGTTTGGAATTGCGAATTGGCAACTCTTCTTGAATTGAAACGCCCAATGCTTGGACTTTCAGCAATGCCTTGTTTGCATCCGCCGGGCGCTTAGAAGAAGGCTGCCAAAGCACCACGCGCACCTGTTGACCCCATTGGTGTAACAGTGCTGCGGCTTCAAGCCCGTCGCCGCCATTGTTGCCAGGTCCACAAAAGATCCAGTAGCACGGCGCAAAAGGCTTCAAAGCCATGGCCAACTTGGCCACAGCCAAGCCGGCCTGCGCCATCAAGCTGTCATCGCTTGTGATGCGCGCTTTGGCCAAGTGTTCAATGTGGCGCGTTTGCGCCACATTGAACAAGGCAAGGGGCTCTTGCCAGTTAAGTTTTCTCAAGCAGACCTCAATGCAGTTTCAATCGCTAACGAAATGTTCAAGACATCGTCATCTTTCATGGGGCCTTGCCACACCATCATGCTGCTAGGCCGCTCACCAGCTTGATGCACAGGCAAAGACAGTGCGCAGCCATCGAGCATGTTGACCACACTCGTATTGCGCAACAACAATGTATTGGTGGTAAAAAATGCGTCATCTCTGTCTGCCCCAGGCGCCACGCTGGCCAATGTCGGCCCATGGATGGGCAAGGTGGGGGAGAGCAGTGCGTCAAACGCTGCGAGTGCCGATTGCATGCGCCCAATCCATGCAGTTCTGCCCGCTTGTAAATCCAAATACTCGAATGCTTTCATGTTGGCACCTCGCAAAATGCGGGCCGACACTCGAGGGTCGTATTGGCTCTCGCCTTTGGCCAAGAGGTGCCTGTGCCAGGTGTAACTTTCTGCCGCGCTGAAACCACCTGTGGCCAAGAGTCCTGCCAGTTCGCTGATTTCAAGCAAAGGTGTTTCAACAATGCGCGCGCCTGCCTTGGTAAGTTGACGCAGGCTACGCTCCCAAGCCGTTTGCACGCCAGCCGATAGCCCGTCCAGCATGAGGCTGGTAGGAACTGCTAAACGATAGCTGGATAGATCACGCGATGAACGGGCAACTTTGCGCGATGCCAAAATTTCATGTGCCAAGACCGCATCGCGAACACTGCGCGTCATGGCGCACACGGTGTCCATGGTGGTGGACAAAGGCACAGCGCCCACCGTCGGAACCAGTCGAGCTGTATTTTTAAAACCCACGATGCCATTGAGCGCCGCAGGGATGCGAATGGAGCCACCAGTGTCAGAGCCTAAGCCGATAAAGGCAGCACCTGTGGCCACGGACACTGCGGCACCTGAAGAGGAGCCGCCGGGCACATGGCCTTGACCATTGCTCAAAACGGCTTGGTCAGATATGGCATCCCAAGCGGCAGGTGTGCCGTAGTGTGGGTTGTTGCCTACACCCGAAAAAGCGAATTCCACCATGTTGGTACGTCCCAGAAACGCGCCGCCTGCGTGGCCTAAGCGTGCCACGGCTGGGCAATCCAGCAAGGCTGCCGGCCGCCCTTTAAGGACGGTGGAGCCGGCCAAGGTGGGACTGCCAGCAACATCAAACAGGTCTTTGACAGAAAAAGCCAGACCCTTGAGAGGCGCGTTCAGCAAGCTCTGCTCCCGTAAAAAGGGGGGGGGCTCTGCAGGCGCTAGGGCCATAAAAGCCTTGTCGCAGGCTGAGCTTCTGGCCAGTTCCTGGCTTTTCTGCCATTCGGCCATGGGGGTGGTCTGTTGGGTGTTAAGCGCTTGGAGGGTGGCGATCAGGTCTTGGCGCATGGCTGGTGAGGAGGTGTGTAAAGAGGGTGGAAAAGACCGGAGAAAGTGCAATTTGGGATGCTATACTCGACAGGCTTAGCAGGAATTCACCTGCAAGTAAATCGCAAACCGGCTCCTTCAAGGTGTTGGCTGTTTGAAGGATGGTGCTTCATCGCACCGCCACAAACAACCGATGTGTGAGCCGGATTTTAGACCCAACCTTCGGAGAAACAATATGTCCGTTACCATGCGCGAAATGCTGGAAGCCGGTGTCCACTTTGGTCACCAAACTCGCTTCTGGAACCCCAAGATGTCCCCCTTCATCTTCGGTCACCGCAACAAGATCCACATCATCAACTTGGAAAAATCTTTGCCGATGTTCCAAGATGCATTGAAGTTCGTCAAACAACTCTCTGCAAACCGCGGCAACATCCTGATGGTTGGCACCAAGCGCCAAGCCCGTGAAACCGTGGCAGCTGAAGCGCAGCGCGCTGGCGTTCCTTACGTGGACCAACGCTGGTTGGGCGGCATGCTCACCAATTTCAAAACAGTCAAGACTTCCATCAAGCGCTTGAAGGACATGAAGGCTCAGCAAGAAGTCGGCCTCGACTCTTTGAGCAAAAAAGAACAACTCATGTTCAAACGTGAAATCGAGAAGCTTGAAAAAGACATCGGTGGCATTCAAGACATGGCCACATTGCCCGATGCCATTTTCGTGATCGACGTGGGTTACCACAAGATTGCCATCTTGGAAGCCAAAAAATTGGGCATTCCATTGATCGGCGTGGTTGACTCCAACCACTCACCCGAAGGCATCGACTACATCATTCCAGGTAACGACGACTCTTCCAAGGCCGTTACTTTGTACGCTCGCGGCATTGCCGACGCCATCATTGAAGGTCGTGCAAACGCCGTTCAAGACGTGGTCAACGCTGTAGCTGCTGAAGGCGCGGACGAATTCGTTGAAGTGCAAGAAGCATCTGCTTAAGGCCCACTCAACCAGAGAAAAGGGGCTTCTTGCCCCTTTTTTTTAACCTGAGTCTCACTGAGTTTTTATCAATTTTTATTTAGTTCGAATTTACATTCGAAGACGAAACGGAGAAACAAAATGGCTGCTATTACCGCAAGCATGGTCGCAGAATTGCGCGCTAAAACCGATGCCCCCATGATGGAGTGCAAAAAAGCCCTGACGGAAGCCGAAGGCGACATGGCCAAAGCAGAAGAGTTGCTGCGCGTTAAATTGGGCACAAAAGCTGGCAAGGCTGCATCACGTATCACAGCCGAAGGCGTGATCGTGGCCTACACAGAAGGCAACACAGGTGCCATGCTCGAAGTCAACTGCGAAACCGACTTCGTGACCAAGAATGACAGTTTCTTGGCATTGGCCAACGCCGCTGCCAAGTTGGTTGCTTTGAACAATCCAGCCGACGTGGCTGCATTGGGCGAATTGCCATACAGCCAAGATGGCTTCGGTCCTACATTGGAAGAAGTTCGCAAAGGCCTCATCGGCAAAATCGGTGAAAACATGAGCTTCCGCCGCTTCAAGCGCGTGGCCGGTGGTGCACAAATCGCGACTTACTTGCACGGCACCCGCATTGGTGTGTTGGTTGAGTACGAAGGCAAAGAAACAGCGGCCAAAGACGTTGCCATGCACGTTGCCGCCATGAAGCCAGTGGCTTTGACCAGCAACGATGTGCCTGCCGACCTGATCGAAAAAGAGCGTTCAGTGGCCACAGCCAAGGCCGCCGAGTCTGGCAAGCCTGCCGACATCGCAGCCAAAATGATCGAAGGTTCTGTTCAGAAATACCTCAAAGAAGTGTCTTTGAACAACCAAACTTTTGTGAAAAACGACAAGCAAACTGTCGAGCAAATGCTCAAAGCCGAAGCTACCCAAGTCAAAGCCTTCACTTTGTACGTGGTGGGCGAGGGCATTGAGAAGAAGGTTGACGACTTTGCCGCTGAAGTGGCTGCACAAGTTGCTGCCGCTCAAAACGCAGGCTAATCTGCCTCTATCAGGGTTAAAACCCGGGTAAAAGAATCGCTCGAAAGGGCGATTCAACGTTAAACTTAAATCTGTCTTTATGAGGAGCCCGTCATGACCATCGCCCAACCAGCTCACAAGCGTATTTTGCTCAAGCTGTCAGGCGAGGCATTGATGGGTGACGACCAGTTTGGTATCAACCGTGCCACCATTGTTCGCATGGTTGAAGAGATTGCCGAAGTTACCCGTTTGGGTGTTGAAGTGGCCGTGGTCATTGGTGGTGGCAACATCTTCAGGGGTGTAGCGGGCGGTGCCGTTGGCATGGACCGTGCCACAGCCGACTACATGGGCATGTTGGCCACCGTCATGAATGCGCTGGCCTTGGCCGACTCCATGGACAAAGCCGGTCTTACTGCTCGCGTCATGTCTGCCATTGCCATTGAGCAGGTGGTGGAGCCCTACGTTCGCCCCAAAGCATTGCAGTACCTGGAAGAAGGTAAAGTGGTTATTTTTGCAGCAGGTACGGGCAATCCATTTTTTACGACAGACACAGCCGCCGCCTTGCGCGGTGCAGAAATTGGTGCTGAATTGGTGCTCAAAGCCACCAAAGTAGATGGCGTGTACAGCGCAGACCCCAAGAAGGATCCCACAGCCACGCGCTACAGCAAAATTTCATTTGACGATGCCATCTCTCAAAACTTGGGCATCATGGACGCCACTGCCTTTGCGCTGTGCCGCGACCAAAAACTACCCGTCAAAGTGTTTTCGATTTTCAAGCATGGGGCCCTCAAGCGAGTGGTCATGGGCGAGGACGAGGGCACTTTGGTGTACGCCTAATATCGCGGAACAGCGACCTCATTCTTGAACCTGCCACATCTGGCACCGGAGAATTTCATGAGCTTAGAAGACATCAAGAAAACCACGCAAACCAAAATGGACCAGTCCATTGCGGCTTTCAAAAACAACCTCACCAAAATTCGCACTGGCCGTGCCAATCCTGCTATTTTGGACACCATCCAGGTGGATTACTACGGCTCAATGATGCCCTTGTCGCAAGTGGCCAACGTTTCTCTCATTGACTCGCGCACCATCAGCGTTCAGCCCTGGGAAAAAAACATGGCTGCCAAAATTGAAAAAGCCATTCGCGAAAGCGACCTCGGTTTAAATCCCGCTTCCATGGGCGATTTGATTCGCGTGCCCATGCCGCCCATGAGCGAAGAGCGTCGCAAAGAAATGACCAAGCTGGTTCGCACCGAAGGTGAAAACGCCAAAATTGCCGTGCGCAATTTGCGCCGCGATGCCAATGAGTCTGTGAAAAAATTGGTCAAAGACAAACTGGCTTCAGAAGACGAACAAAAGCGTTCAGAAGCTGAAGTGCAAAAAGTCACTGACAAGCACATTGCGGAAATCGACCAATTGGTCGCGGGCAAAGAGCAAGAGATCATGGCCGTTTAAGGCCTTTAAATCTTTGAACATGCGTCGAATCATGCTTTTACAGAAGTTTTTTGGCTGATTCGATGCTCAAGCAACGCATCATCACTGCACTGGCTTTGCTGGCTGTTTTGCTGCCAGCACTTTTTGCGGCGTCACCCCAGCCGTTTTATGTTTTGTCCATTCTCATGATGGGCGCAGGTGCTTGGGAGTGGGGCAACATGAACGGCATGTCGGGTCGGCAGGCCATCCTTTCTGGTGTTATTTGTGCCGACCTTTGTGTTTTTGCGTGGTGGGCTGGATGGACCACCCACACCGATGCTTGGGTCTGGTGGTTGGCTGGTTCTGGCTGGGTCGGCGTGACGGCTTGGATGTTGCAGCGTGGTGTTCAAGGCTGGGCCTTGTGGCACCGTGATTTACGTTGGATGCTGGGTCTCATCATGCTGTGGCTTTCTTGGCTTGCCATGGCTCAAGCACGAACCGCAAGCATTCAATTGTTGTTGTCTATTTTTTGTGTCGTGTGGGCTGCCGATGTGTTTGCCTATTTCTGTGGCAAGGCACTGGGCGGTCGCATCATTCACCGAAAATTAGCACCAACTGTCAGTCCTGGCAAAAGCTGGGAAGGCGCCATCGGTGGTTTGTGCGGCGTGTTTGTACTGGCGTGGACTTGGATGCAATTGGAGCAAACATACCAATGGCCGGGAACCAGTTTGTTTACACACATGATGTCGCACGGTGTCTTTTTATGGGTGCTCAGTTTGGTTTTTCTGACCACGATGAGTGTGGTGGGCGACTTGGTGGAGTCGCTGGTTAAACGCAGTGCCGGTGTAAAAGACAGTTCCAATTTGTTGCCAGGCCATGGCGGTGTGCTCGACCGTTTGGATGCATTGTTGCCCAGTTTACCCATCGCCTTGATGTTGCTCAACTGGCCATCGGTTTAGTCAGTGCCCCGCATCATGAAACAAAACATCACCATCCTAGGTTCCACCGGTTCAATCGGTACCAACACTTTGGATGTGTTGTCTCGCCATCTTGATCAATACCAAGTGTTTGCGCTCACAGCCTCTGTACAAGTTGAGGTCATCTTGGCGCAATGCGCCAAGTTCAAACCCCGTTATGCGGTGATGGCCCAAGAGCATGCCGGACGTCTGCTTGCAGATCGTGTCAAAGCGGAGGGCTTGTCGGTTGAGGTGTTGTGGGGTGCTGAGGCGCTCGACACTGTGTCCTCTCATCCAGAAGTACACGCCGTGATGGCGGCCATCGTGGGGGCTGCTGGCTTGTCGCCATGCTTGGCCGCTGCTCATGCGGGCAAGCGTTTGCTGTTGGCCAACAAAGAGGCACTGGTTGTGGGCGGCGATGTTTTCCTCAGCGCTGTCAAAAAAGGGGGGGCTGTTTTATTGCCCATCGACAGTGAGCATTCTGCGGTGTTTCAATCTTTGCCAGATGACCCGGCCACTTGGGCCAACCGCATCGAGCAAATCATCTTGACGGCCTCAGGCGGTCCCTTTCGAACACGAGCTGTTGCCAGCCTGCGCGATGTCACACCTGAAGAAGCATGCGCGCATCCCAACTGGGTCATGGGGCGCAAAATTTCGGTTGACTCCGCTACCATGATGAACAAGGCACTCGAAGTCATCGAAGCGCGATATTTGTTTGGCGTCACCCCAGATCAGTTGAGTGTGGTCATTCATCCTCAGAGCATCATCCACTCCATGGTGAAGTACAAAGACACCTCCGTTGTCGCGCAATTGGGTACGCCCGACATGCGCGTGCCTATCGCCTATGGGCTCAGTTGGCCAGAACGCATCACCTCGGGCGCCCAAGGTTTGGATTTTCACAACCTCAAACCCATGACCTTTGAAGCCATTGACGATCATGGTCACGATGTGCGTTTTCCAGGGTTAAAACTGGCGTGGCATGCGCTTGATGCAGCATCCGGTACCTGTGCGGTCTTAAATGCCGCCAATGAAATTGCGGTTGAGGCCTTTCTCAATCGGCAAATTCGATTTGATCAAATTCACCATGTGAACTTGGAAACGCTGACGAAAACCATGCCTCAATCGCCTCAAAGTTTGTCGGACTTATTGGCTTTGGATGCCATCAGTCGTGTGCATGCTGCGGCGCTGGTTCGTCGTCTCGCGACCCACTGATGTTGTTCTAGAGCTTGCATCGCTTGTGTTAACGCTTCTGGCTTTTTTGTTTGCATTGACACTGCTGATTGCGGTGCATGAATACGGCCACTACAGGATGGCGCTGGCCTGGGGGGTGCCAGTCATGGTTTTCTCAATTGGCTTTGGTAAAACCATTTACCAATGGCGGCCCCAAAAACAAAGACCCGGTCAAAACACCGAATTTAGGATAGGCGCGTTGCCTTTGGGGGGCTTCATCCAAATGCTAGACGGCAGGGAGTCTGATGTGCCGCAAGACCAACGGCACATGGCCTTTGATCAAAAAAGTTTGATGGCACGTGCCAGTATTGTGGCAGCAGGTCCCTTGGCTAATTTGTTGTTGGCGGCAGTGCTGTTCAGTGCATTGGCTTGGTGGGGGCATCCCAAGGTTTTGCCCATCATTGGCCGTGTCGAAGTGGGCGCTGCAGCCGATAAAGCCGGCCTGCAGCCCGGCGATCTTGTTTTGACGGTCGATTCGCAAGAAGTCAGGGATTCTCAGCATTTAAGGTCCTTGATTCGTGGTGATGACGAGACGCAGGAAGCGGACAAAGACACGGGCCAATTTGCACCGGTCAAGATGGTTTGGGAGATTGATCGCCAAGGGAATCGCTTATCACTGACGGTGGTCCCCGTTCTAAGCCCTGTCCCAGGCCCGCCTACTTCGAGTCCCATTCGGCGAATTGGTGCGGTGGTCGGCGTGCCCTCCGAAACTGAATGGGTACGTGCTGGTTTTTGGGATGGTCTTGGGCTGGGCTTCAGTCAAGTCAAGCAAATTGCACTGATGACCGGTCAATTGCTGGGCAAAATGTTGACGGGAGAAGCCACTTCTAAGCACCTGAGCGGTCCTTTGACCATTGCTGAGCAAGCGGGCCAGTCGGCTCAGAGGGGCTTGTTTGCGTACACAAGCTTTTTGGCCCTGATCAGTGTCAGCTTAGGCTTGCTGAATCTGCTACCGTTACCGATGTTGGACGGCGGGCACCTGATGTATTATCTTTGGGAGTCACTGACGGGTAAACCGGTATCTGTTGCTTGGCAACGGGGTTTGCAAAAAGTCGGTCTGGCTTTGTTGATTTTCATCATGAGCTTGGCGTTTTTCAATGACCTGACGCGACTCTTTAATTAATACAAACGCATGAAATTTCTTCCACACCAATTTCGCTTACAGCCACTTTGTGTTCTCATTGCAACAGCTTTGAGTAGCATGTCTGCTTGGGCCATTGAACCTTTTAAATTGAAAGACATTCGTGTCGAAGGTTTGCAGCGCATTGAGTCTGGCACTGTGTTTGCGTCACTGCCTTTTCGCGTGGGTGATCTCTACAACGATGAATCTGGATCAGCGGCTATTCGCGCGTTGTTTGCACTTGGCCTGTTCAAGGATGTGCGTCTGGATGCGCAAGGCGATGTGTTGGTTGTGATTGTGGAAGAGCGTCCATCCATCTCAGAAGTTGAATGGGTTGGTTTGAAGGAATTTGACAAAGATGTGTTGATCAAAGCGCTGAAAGAAGTGGGTATTTCTGAAGGTCGTCCTTTTGACAAAGCACTTGCAGACAAAGCTGAGCAAGAGTTAAAACGTCAGTACATCACTCGCAGTTTGTACGGGGCGGAAGTTGTCACCACGGTCACACCCGTTGAGCGCAACCGAGTCAAGCTCACCTTTACAGTCTCCGAAGGTGGCCCTTCTAAAATCAAAGAAATCCGCATCACCGGCAATCAAGCTTTTTCTGAAAACAGCCTCAAAGACCAGTTCAATTTGGATGTGGGGGGCTGGCTCAGTTGGTACACCAAATCAGATCGGTATTCCCGCACCAAACTCAATGCCGATTTGGAATCATTGCGCTCTTATTACCTCAGCCGGGGTTTCTTAGAGTTTCGAATTGACTCGACTCAAGTGGCCATTTCAGCGGATAAACAAGATATCTCTATTGCCATCAATGTCACCGAGGGTGAGCGTTTTGTCGTATCTGGTGTAAAACTGGAAGGTAATTTTCTTGGCAAAGAAGATGAGTTCAAGGCCTTGGTCAAAATTGGTTTGGGCCAGCCCTACAACGCCGAAACTGTGGCTGAAACAAGCAAAGCCTTCACCGATTATTTTGGCAAGTTTGGTTTCGCGTTTGCCCGAGTCGACGTCAGACCCGATATAGACCGCTTGAACAACCGTGTTAATTTTGTGCTGTTGGCTGAGCCTTCCAGGCGCGCATATGTCCGTCGCATCAATGTCGCCGGTAACAATCGAACGCGAGACGAAGTGATTCGGCGTGAGTTCCGTCAGCTCGAGTCTGCTTGGTATGACGGTGACAAAATTAAGTTATCACGAGACCGTGTTGATCGTTTGGGTTTCTTCACCGAGGTCAACATTGACACGCAAGAGGTGCCCGCAACGACCGATCAAGTGGATTTGACGGTGAATGTGGTTGAAAAACCCACGGGCAGTGTGTCATTGGGCGCAGGCTTTTCCTCTACTGAAAAAGTGGCATTGAGTTTTGGCATTCGGCAAGAGAATGCCTTTGGTTCTGGCAACTACTTGGCCACAGAGATCAATACCAGCAAATACAACCGCACCATTGTGGTGAGTACCACCGATCCGTACTTCACACCCGAAGGTATTTCTAGAACCATCGACGTGTTTCACCGCACAACGCGTCCCTATTTGGGCGATTTAAACGCTTACAGTTTGGTCAGCTCTGGGGCGGGCATGCGTTTTGGTGTGCCTTTCAGTGAAATTGACACGGTTTACTTTGGTGCCAACTTAGAGCAAACCGCTATTCGTCCCGGCAACAATTTGCCCAACGCGTATGTAGAGTACATGCAGCAATTTGGCTACACCAGCAACTCGCTGCCCCTGACGGTGGGCTGGGCACGGGATGGGCGGGACAGTGCTTTGGTGCCCACGCGCGGTATGCTGCAGCGCTTCAATGCCGACCTCAGCATGTCAGGCGATGCGCGTTACGTTCGCACCAATTATCAAATCCAACAGTACACCCCACTGACTAAAAAGTATACTTTAGCACTCAACGCCGACTTGGGTTGGGGCCAGGGTTTGTCTGACAGGCCGTATCCTTTGTTCAAGAACTACTTTGTCGGTGGTTTGGGCAGTGTTCGCGGTTTCCAGCAGTCTACTTTGGGTCCTTCAGACAACACCAACAGCCTGTACTTGGGTGGACCTAAGAAGATTGTCATGAACGCAGAATTGCTAGCGCCATTCCCTGGTGCAGGCAACGATCGAACCCTGCGTTTGTTTGCATTTACGGATGTGGGACGTGCTTTTGGTGAAAATGAAAAAATCCAGTTGTCTGAGCTCAGATCATCCTATGGTGTCGGCTTAAGCTGGATTTCACCAATGGGTCCATTGCGCTTTTCTTACGCAGTGCCAATGAGGCGCCAGGTTACGGATAAAATCCAGAGATTGCAATTCCAAATTGGAACTTCCTTTTAATGAAAACACTTCGCCATTTCTCACAAGTTTGTTTGCTGGCCTTGGGCGCTATGGGCGCTAGCCTTGCAAGCGCACAGGAATTCAAAATCGGTTTCGTGAACACCGATCGTATTTTTCGCGAAGCGAGCACCGCTAAATCAGCGCAGGCCAAGTTGGAGCAAGAATTTGCAAAGCGTGAAAAAGATCTGATGGATTTAGGCAACACCATCAAAGCCGCTTCTGAAAAATTCGAGCGCGAAGCACCCACGTTGTCAGAGACACAGCGCAATACGCGTCAAAAACAACTCATGGACCAAGACCGTGAGTTTCAACGCAAGCGTCGTGAATTCCAAGAAGACTTGAATACACGTAAAAACGAAGAGCAGCAAGTCGTGATCGAGCGCGCTAACAGGGCCGTGAAGCAAGTGGCAGAAGCAGAAAAATACGACGTGATTTTTCAAGAAGCCGTCTACATCAACCCTAAGCACGACATTACTGACAAAGTCATCAAGTCACTCAACGCTTCCGCTGGCAAGTAATTGCTAAGCGCATTGGACCTGTGTTGTGCTGCAGCTTGGTGAAATTATTGAAGTTTTAGGCGGCAGCCTTCACGGTAGTCCACAAACGCCCATTGATAAATTGGCCCCGCTTGAGAGCGCGGGCCCACGTGAGCTGAGCTTTCTCAGCCACCCCAAATACCAATCTCATTTGTTGCAGTCGCATGCTGCTTGTGTCATTGTCACAGCACAATTCAAGGATCTGGCCTTAACGCGTGGTGCGTGTATCGTCACAGATGACCCGTATTTTTATTTCGCACAACTCACCCAACTGTGGAAAAAAAGAACGGCACCAGTGCCCGCATACAGAATTCATCCAAGTGCTGTGGTCGATGCTACCGCCACCGTGCACGAGACGGCCATCATTGGACCTCTGTGTGTGGTGGAGCGGGGCGCCAAAGTGGGCGCACTGAGCCAGCTCAAATCAAGGGTCACTTTGGGTGAGAACTGCCAAATTGGCGAGCGCTGTATTGTGCATGCCGGCGTGGTCATTGGCGCCGATGGCTTTGGCTTTGCCATGCACCAAGGCGCATGGGTCAAAATTGAGCAACTGGGTGCCGTGACCATCGGCAACGATGTTGAGATTGGTGCCAATACTTGCATTGACCGAGGTGCCTTGCAGGACACGGTCATTGAAGATGGCGTGAAGTTAGACAACCTCATTCAAATTGGTCACAACGTTCAGATTGGTAAGCACACGGCCATGGCGGGATGCGTGGGTGTGGCGGGCAGTGCGCGCATCGGTGCCAACTGCACGGTAGGTGGTGGTGCCATCATTTTGGGACACCTCAGTCTGGCCGATGGCGTGCATATTTCTGCCGCCTCTGTCGTCACGCGCAGCATCAACAAACCTGGTCAGTACACGGGTCTGTTTCCCATTGACGACAATTCAGCATGGGAAAAAAATGCAGCCAGCCTCAAGCAATTGCACCAACTACGCGATCGAATCAAAGCCATGGAGGCGCAGCGCCTTCAGCCACCCTTACAGGAAAAATCATCATGATGGACATTTATCAAATTCTCAAGCAATTACCGCACCGTTTTCCCATCTTATTGGTCGACCGTGTGTTGGAAATTGAAAAAGGGGTTCGCATCAAGGCATTGAAAAATGTGTCGGTCAATGAGCCTTACTTCACAGGTCATTTCCCATCCCGTCCCGTCATGCCAGGCGTGCTGATGCTGGAGGCCTTGGCGCAAGCCGCAGCGTTGTTGGCATTTGACACCATGGGAGAAACACCTGATGAAAATACTGTCTACTACTTTGCTGGCATCGATGGCGCGCGTTTCAAGCGTCCTGTTGAACCCGGTGATCAACTGATTTTGGAAGTGGAACTTGATCGCATGAAGGCTGGCATTTTCAAATTCAAGGCGCGCGCAAAGGTGGGCGAAGAAATTGCAGTTGAAGCTGAACTCATGTGCACCATGCGTAAAGTTGCCTAAAAGTCAAAGCCTATGACCACTGTGTCTCTTATTCATCCCACAGCCATCATTGACCCCCTGGCACAGCTGGACAGTAGTGTCTCGGTAGGTCCTTACACGGTCATTGGCCCTCACGTTCGCATTGATGCTGGCACCACTGTTGCCAGTCACTGTGTGATTGAGGGGCACACCACCATTGGCAAAGACAACAAAATATTTCAGTTCAATTCACTGGGAGCCGTGCCGCAGGACAAGAAGTACGCGGGCGAGCCTTGTGAGCTGATCATCGGTGATCGCAATACCATTCGTGAGTTTTGCACGTTCAACATTGGCTCACCAGGAGATACCGGTGTTACCAAGCTGGGCAATGACAACTGGATCATGGCCTACGTGCATTTGGCCCACGATTGCGTCGTCGGTAACCACACCATTTTTGCCAACAGTTCGCAACTCGCTGGGCATGTCCACGTCGATGACTGGGTGATCTTGGGTGGCTTTACGGTGGTTCACCAATTCTGCAGATTGGGTGCGCACAGCTTTACGGCCATGCACTCATTGCTTTTTGCAGATTTGCCACCCTTCGTCATGGCACAAGGGCAACCCGCTCAAGCGCGTTCCATGAACTTTGAAGGGCTGCGTCGCCGGGGATTTTCTGCTGAAAGAATTTCTGCGGTCAAAGCCATGCACAAAAGCCTATACCGTCAAAACATGACGCTGGCCCAAGCGCAATCCGAAATTGAGTTGCTCACGCAAAAATACCCAGAGTCAAAGGCGGATGTCGACATGATGCTCAGCTTCTTGCAAGGCACTTCGCCTGAACGTGGCATTGTGAGATAAGCGGTGCAAGACGTGTCCAATTCTTCGCTATTAAAAGCCCCAGCAGGGGCTTTTTCCATGGCCATGGTGGCGGGCGAAACTTCAGGTGATTTGTTGGCAGGTTTGATGATGCAGGGCATTCGTGAGCAATGGCCCGATGCCAACTTGTATGGCATCGGTGGCCCCCGCATGCAGGCGCAGGGCTTCAATGCCTTGTGGCCTTCGGATAAGCTGGCGGTGCGAGGTTATGTTGAAGTTTTGCGGCACTACCGAGAAATTGTAGGCATTCGAAATCAGCTCAAAGCGCAGCTGTTGGCCCAACCGCCCCAAGTTTTTGTGGGGGTGGATGCGCCCGATTTCAACCTCGATCTAGAACGTGATCTGAAACAGGCTGGGATTCCCACGGTCCATTTTGTGTGCCCCTCCATTTGGGCTTGGCGAGCTGATCGCATTGAGAAAATCAAACAAAGCGTAGACCATGTTTTGTGCATATTTCCTTTTGAATCAGATTTGCTGCATGCTCACGGCATTCCTGCAAGTTATGTGGGTCACCCATTGGCGCAAGCCATTCCCATGCATGTTGACATGCTCAAAGCACGCCACGAATTACAACTAGATCCCGATCGGCCTGTGGTGGCGCTCTTACCGGGAAGCCGTGAATCTGAAATCACTTACTTGGCCGAGCGTTTTTTTGAAACGGCGATGTTGCTCAGCAAGCGAGAGCCCAACTTGCAGTTTGTGTTGCCGGCCATGCCCTCCATGAAAGCGCGCATAGACCAGATGCGCGATAAAGTGGGTGCCACACAAGTTCAAATTTTGCAAGGTCAATCACATGCGGCATTGGCAGCGTGTGATGTCACACTCATCGCAAGTGGCACCGCTACGCTAGAAGCTGCGCTGTTTAAAAAACCCATGGTGATTGCGTACAACATGAATTGGCTCAGTTGGCAAATGATGAAACGCAAAAAGTTGCAGCCCTGGGTAGGCTTGCCCAACATCTTGGCGCAAGAGTTTTGCGTGCCAGAATTTTTGCAAGATCAGGCCACGCCAGCAAACATGTCCAAGGCTGTCCTGGATTGGTTGCAGTCCCCCTCGAAAGCGCAAGCCTTGGTCGGAAGGTTTGAAACAATGCACGCGTCTTTGTTGCGCGACACCCCTACATTGGCAGCCCATGCGATCCAAACGCTTGTCAACGCCTGAACAGGTAAGCTTGGCATGGGATGCGCCCGGTCTATTGGCTGGCGTGGACGAAGCTGGGCGCGGACCCTTGGCGGGTCCGGTGGTCGCTGCAGCTGTCATCTTGGATGACCTCAAACCCATCAAAGGTTTGGCCGACTCCAAAAAGCTTAGCGCCAAAACCCGCGAGCGCTTGTTCGATGAAATTCGAGCCAAAGCTTTGTGCTTTGCCATTGCCGAGGCCAGTGTGGAAGAAATTGACAGCTTGAATATTTTGCAAGCCACCATGCTGGCCATGCAAAGGGCCGTTGAGGCTCTGCGCTTGAAACCTACTTTGGTGTATGTTGATGGGAATCGTTTGCCAATTTTGGATGTGCGGGGGGAAGCCATCGTGAAGGGCGACGAAAAGGTGCAAGAAATTTCAGCGGCTTCTATCTTGGCCAAAGTGCACCGCGACCGCATGTGCGATGAGATGCATCGGCAATTCCCAGCCTACGGTTTCGATGCTCACAAAGGATATGGCACGGCCATTCACTTAAAGGCACTGCAAACTTGGGGTGCAACACCGTTTCACCGTAAAACTTTTGCGCCAGTGACGCAGGCCATTTTGGCCGCCCAAAAATCATGAAACTCATCACGTCGCGAGACAACCCCCGTTTGAAAATTATTCGTCGTTTGGCGCAAGATTCTCAAGCTTATCGAAAAGCGGGCTTGGTTTGGATGGAGGGTGACCATCTGTGCCGAGCTGCATTGTCGCGAGGCGTGAAGCCCGATTTGGCCATTTTCTCAGAGTCCATTTGGCAAGCTTCAGAGTTTGAGTGGGGGCATTGCGCTGTCGACGTGTGGGTGGTGCCAGATGAGTTGTTTGCAGGACTGAGCGCGCTGGAGTCACCTGCCAAAATGGGCTTTCTTCTGACTTTGCCTGTGCCACCCGAGCTAGACCCTGATGCGGCAACAGTGGTTCTTGACAGGCTGCAGGATGCCGGCAACGTGGGTGCTATTTTGCGCAGTGCTTCCGCTTTTGGTTTCAAACAAGTGGTGGCCCTTAAAGGAACGGCAGGCATGTGGTCCTCCAAGGTCTTGCGAGCTGGAATGGGTGCGCACTTTGGTTTGCGTCTGATCGAGTCGGCCAGTGCAGATGACTTAAAGGCCCTGAACGTGCCATTGTTGGGTACCGATGTGCATGAAGGTCGTTTTTTGCATGAGTTGATTCAACAAAACAAGTTGCCTCGGCAATGTGCTTGGGTGATGGGGCATGAAGGGCAGGGTGTGTCGCCCGAATTGATGGCTCAGGTGCATCAGAAGGTCAGAATTGCACAGCCTGGTGGTGAGGAGTCGTTGAATGTGGCCACAGCCGCCGCCATCTGCCTGCACGCCAGCGCCACTTCCTTGTAAAGATCCCCTTGGGGGCGTGTAGTGTGTGTCAATTTGTTGAAAAATCAAGGCGCTCAAGCTTGGGTTAGGGAATACTCGCGGCTATAATGAGAGGCTTTCCCGCATCAACCTGTACGCACCCGCTCACTACAAGCCACATCCCTTCAAAAGCAGCTAAAAAGTTAACCTTTTAAGGTGAACCTTGCGCGTGCTGGGGCGTACCCGAACCATACCGGAGAACCCAGTGCTTTTGTCTCTTCAGGGAACTTTCCCCTTAGCCATTTTGGCGCTTGCAGACGGCACAGTCTTTGTCGGCAATTCCATTGGAGCCCCTGGCTCCACAGTTGGTGAGGTGGTTTTTAATACCTCTCTCACCGGCTATCAAGAAATCCTCACAGACCCCAGCTACTGCCAGCAGATCGTGACCCTCACGTATCCGCACATTGGCAACTATGGCGTCAACCCCGAGGATGTCGAATCCGACAAAGTCCATGCTGCTGGCCTGATCATCAAAGATCTGCCCATGGTCGCAAGCAATTTCCGCTCTACCGAAACGCTCTCGGCCTACTTGTCACGCAGTGGCACCGTGGCCATTGCCAACATCGACACCCGCAAACTCACACGCCTGTTGCGCACCAAGGGTGCTCAAAACGGCGCCATTGTGGCTTTGGCTGCAGGTCAGGCGGTCACGCCCGAACTCACAGCCCAAGCAGTGCAAGCTGCTAAAGCAGCACCTGCCATGGCTGGCTTGGACTTGGCTCAAAAGGTCACCGTGTCAGCTTCCTACACTTGGACCGAGTCCGAGTGGAAATTGGGCAGTGGCTACGGCCAACAAACTGCCCCGCGTTTCCATGTGGTGGCCTATGACTTTGGCGTCAAGAAAAACATCTTGCGCATGCTGGCCGAGCGCGGCTGCAAAGTCACAGTGGTCCCCGCCAAAACCCCAGCCGCCGAGGTCCTCAAACACAAGCCCGATGGCATCTTTTTGTCCAACGGCCCTGGCGATCCAGAACCTTGCGACTACGCCATTGCCGCGGCCAAAGAACTGATCGAAACAGGCATACCTACTTTTGGTATTTGCTTGGGTCACCAAATCATGGCCTTGGCCAGTGGCGCCAAAACTTTCAAAATGAAGTTTGGTCACCATGGTGCCAACCACCCTGTGAAAGACCTCGATTCCGGTCGTGTGTCCATCACCAGCCAAAACCATGGTTTTGCGGTCGACGAAAAATCTTTGCCCGCCAACTTGCGCGCGACCCACGTGTCTTTGTTTGACGGCACTTTGCAAGGCTTGGCCCGTACCGACAAGCCTGCGTTCTGTTTCCAAGGTCACCCTGAGGCCTCACCTGGTCCTCATGACATTGCCTATCTCTTCGATCGCTTCATCAACCTGATGGAGACCAAATAACATGCCAAAGCGGACCGACCTAAAAAGCATTCTCATCATTGGCGCTGGCCCCATCATCATTGGCCAGGCCTGTGAGTTCGACTACTCTGGCGTGCAAGCTTGTAAAGCTTTGCGCGAAGAGGGGTACAAAGTCATCTTGATCAACAGCAACCCTGCCACGATCATGACCGACCCCGCCACTGCTGACGTCACTTACATCGAGCCCATCACTTGGCAAACGGTTGAAAAGATCATTGCCAAAGAGCGTCCTGATGCCATCCTGCCCACCATGGGCGGCCAGACAGCGCTCAACTGTGCGCTCGATTTGTGGCACAACGGCGTACTCGACAAATACAAAGTCGAGCTGATTGGCGCCACACCCGAAGCCATCGACAAAGCCGAAGATCGCTTGAAGTTCAAAGATGCCATGACCAAAATTGGTCTGGGCTCTGCGCGCTCTGGCATTGCCCACAGCATGGAAGAAGCTTGGGCAGTTCAGCGTGAAATGGGTTTCCCCACCGTCATTCGCCCCAGCTTTACTTTGGGCGGCACAGGCGGCGGCATTGCCTACAACCCCGAAGAATTCGAGACCATCTGCAAGCGTGGTTTGGAAGCTTCTCCGACCAACGAACTCCTCATTGAAGAGTCGCTGTTGGGTTGGAAAGAGTACGAGATGGAAGTGGTTCGCGACAAGGCGGACAACTGCATCATCATTTGCTCCATCGAAAACTTAGACCCGATGGGTGTGCACACAGGCGACTCCATCACGGTTGCGCCCGCTCAAACATTGACGGACAAAGAATATCAAATCATGCGCAATGCCAGCTTGGCTGTGCTGCGTGAAATTGGTGTTGACACCGGTGGTTCCAACGTTCAGTTCTCGATCAATCCCAAAGACGGCCGCATGGTGGTCATTGAGATGAACCCCCGCGTGTCTCGTTCATCCGCTTTGGCTTCCAAAGCCACAGGTTTTCCCATTGCCAAAGTGGCTGCCAAATTGGCCGTGGGATACACGCTGGATGAGTTGCGCAACGAAATTACGGGCGGCGCTACACCCGCCAGTTTCGAGCCCAGCATTGATTACGTGGTGACTAAGATTCCACGCTTCGCCTTCGAAAAATTCCCTACAGCCGACAGCCGCCTGACCACCCAGATGAAGTCGGTGGGCGAGGTGATGGCCATGGGCCGTACGTTCCAAGAATCCTTCCAGAAAGCCTTGCGCGGTTTGGAAGTGGGCGTCGATGGCTTGAACGAAAAAACACAAGACCGCGAAGTTCTTGAAAAAGAATTGGGCGAGCCAGGACCCGACCGCATTTGGTATGTGGGCGATGCATTCGCCATGGGCCTCAGTGTCGATGAAGTGTTTGAACTCACCAAAATTGACCGCTGGTTCTTGGTGCAAATTGAAGACATCGTCAAGATTGAACTTGAACTTGAAACCACCAACTTGAAAGCCATCACAGCCGACGAGCTGCGTGCTTTGAAGAAAAAAGGTTTCTCAGACCGCCGCCTGGCCAAGCTGCTCAAAACAACCGAACACGAAGTTCGTGCGCAGCGCCATGCCATGAATGTGCGCCCCGTTTACAAACGCGTAGACACTTGCGCAGCCGAGTTCTCGACCGACACGGCTTACATGTATTCCACTTATGAAGATGAGTGCGAAGCAGAGCCCACCACCAACAAAAAGATCATGGTCTTGGGTGGCGGTCCCAACCGAATTGGTCAGGGCATTGAGTTTGACTATTGCTGCGTGCACGCCGCTTTGGCCATGCGCGAAGATGGTTACGAAACCATCATGGTCAACTGCAACCCCGAAACGGTTTCTACCGACTACGACACGTCCGACCGCTTGTACTTCGAGCCGCTGACGCTAGAAGACGTGCTCGAAATTGTGGACAAAGAAAAGCCAACGGGCGTGATTGTTCAATACGGTGGTCAAACACCTTTGAAACTGGCCCTCGGTTTGGAAGCGGCTGGCGTGCCCATCATTGGCACCAGCCCCGACATGATTGACGCTGCAGAAGACCGCGAGCGTTTCCAAAAGTTGTTGCACGAATTGGGCTTGCGTCAGCCGCCCAATGCCACAGCCCGCACAGAGCCCGAAGCTTTGGAAAAAGCCGCCGCCTTGGGTTACCCCTTGGTGGTTCGCCCCAGCTACGTATTGGGTGGCCGTGCCATGGAAATTGTTCACGAACAGCGCGACCTCGAGCGTTACATGCGCGAAGCGGTCAAGGTCAGCAACGATTCACCCGTGCTGCTCGATCGCTTTTTGAACGACGCCATTGAGTGCGACGTCGATTGCCTGCGCGACCCCGAAGGCAAAACCTTCATTGGCGGCGTGATGGAGCACATCGAACAAGCTGGCGTCCACAGCGGCGACTCTGCTTGCTCTTTGCCCCCTTACAGCTTGAGCGCAGCCACTGTGGATGAACTCAAACGTCAATCAGCCGCCATGGCGGGTGCATTGAATGTGGTGGGTTTGATGAACGTGCAGTTTGCCATTCAGCATGTCGATGGCAAAGATGTGATTTTTGTGCTCGAAGTGAACCCACGTGCTTCACGCACCGTGCCTTACGTTTCTAAAGCCACGGGTATTCAGTTGGCCAAGGTCGCTGCACGTTGCATGGCGGGTCAAACACTCGCGTCGCAAGGCATCACCAAAGAAGTCACACCACCTTACTTCAGCGTGAAAGAAGCGGTGTTCCCGTTCGTGAAGTTCCCAGGCGTCGATACGATTCTGGGTCCAGAGATGAAGTCCACTGGCGAAGTCATGGGCGTTGGCAAAACATTTGGTGAAGCCTTTGTGAAGAGCCAATTGGGTGCAGGTACCAAGCTGCCACGTCCACGTGATGCCGATGGTCGCTCCACCGGTAAGGTGTTCATCTCGGTGAAGAACAACGACAAGCCACGCGTCATTGAAGTGGCGCGTCAGTTGTCTGCTTTGGGTTTTGAGTTGATTGCGACCAAGGGCACAGCGGCATCCATTGTTGAGGCCGGCGTGCCTTGTGATGTGGTGAACAAAGTGACCGAAGGCCGCCCACACATTGTGGACAGCATCAAGAACAACGAAGTGGTGTTGGTGATCAACACTGTGGAAGAACGTCGCAACGCGATTGCTGATTCACGTCACATTCGTACCTCGGCATTGCTCAACCGTGTGACCACGTTCACGACCATCGCAGGCGCAGAAGCGGCTGTGGAAGGCATGAAGTACATGGACAAGTTGGATGTCATTTCTGTGCAAGAGATGCACGCCCAACTGACCGCCTAAGGACACACGATGAGTACAGTTCCCATTACCAAACGCGGTGCAGAAAAGCTCAAGGACGAGTTGCACAAACTCAAAACCGTGGAGCGTCCCTCTGTGATCGCTGCGATTGCCGAAGCACGCGCACAAGGCGACTTGAGCGAGAACGCGGAATACGACGCAGCCAAAGACCGTCAAGGTTTCATCGAAGGCCGCATTCAAGAAATTGAAGGCAAGTTGTCGGTGGCCAAAATCATTGACCCGTCAGAACTCGATGCGGGTGGTCGTGTGGTGTTTGGTGCCACGGTGGAGTTGGAAGAGGAAGAAACGGGTGACAAAGTCACCTATCAAATCGTGGGCGAAGACGAAGCCGATTTGAAGTTTGGCCTCATCAACATCAGCAGCCCAATCGCTCGCGCCTTGATTGGCAAGGAAGAGGGCGATGTGGCTGAAGTGCAAGCGCCAGGCGGTGTGAAGCACTACGAAGTGGTCAAGGTCTCTTACCTCTAAACCCTCACATGGCGCGGCTACAAATCTTTTTGGCTGCGCTGTGGTGGGGCAGCATCACCACCGTGGGTTTCATGGTGGTGCCCATGCTGTTCATGCATTTGGAAACACCGGCCATCGCGGGTCAGATGGCTGGCAAATTATTCAGTGCCCAAACATGGTTGGCAGTGGCTTGCGGCATTTTGCTGTTGTTGGCAGCCAAACGCCAAAACTTAAACAAAGCCCACGCACCTTCGCCTTGGGTGATTGCGGGCATGTTGTTGGCTTTGTTGATTGAGTTGGCGGTGAAGCCGCACATCATGGCCCGAGACAACTTGGCTTTGTGGCACAACCTAGGCTCTGCGTTTTATGTGTTGCAGTGGGTGTGTGCTGGCAAGGTGCTCTGGTCACTGTGCCCTGCGAATCCAGAGCCTGCCATTGCAGCAGACTCTGTGCAAACCGATTAACCCAGTGTGCGTTTTTTGACCGAAATCTTTTTCGGTTTGGCGCGTTTGACTTGACCGCCAGAGGTCAGGCGTTGGTTACCCAACACGCGCAAAGTTTTCACTTCGGGGCGTTGGCCGCCACGGCTGCTGTACTTGAGCACTTTCACATCGCGTGGGCCTGCCATGCGGTCTTCGTCGACGGTGCGTTCTTTTTCAGCGCGTGGACGCCACAACACAAACAGCTTGCCGATGTGTTGAATGGGCGCTGCATTGAGTTGGTCGGCCAAAGCCACAAACATGGCTTCGCGTGCTTGGCGGTCGTCGCCCAAGACGCGGATTTTGATGAGGCCGTGCGCGTTGAGCGCCATCTCGGCTTCTTTGATCACGGCAGGCGTTAAACCATCGTTGCCAATCATCACGACTGGGTCTAAATGGTGCGCTTCGGCGCGGTGAATTTTGCGTTGAGCAGGTGTGAGTTGTATTGCGGACATGCGGGTATTATCCCCGCTCGCTCAAAGGTATGAATTGAAAGCTAAAACTAAAAGCAAAAAGGTCAATAAAACATGGTTGAACGACCATGTGAACGACACCTACGTCAAGCTGGCCCAAAAAGAGGGCTATCGCGCCCGTGCGGCTTACAAGCTCAAGGAAATTGACGAGCAGCTCAGCCTCGTCAAGCCTGGCAACGTGGTGGTGGACTTGGGCTGTGCGCCTGGCGCTTGGTGCCAATACCTGCGCCGTCGCATGTCGCCTACAGGCGCGGCATCTGGTACGTTGAACGGCAGCATCATTGGTTTGGATATCTTGCCCATGGAGCCCGTGGAGGACGTCACCTTCATTCAGGGCGACTTCCGTGAGGAAGAGGTCTTGGCGCAGCTGGAAGCGGCCTTGCAAGGCCGTATCGTGGACGTGGTGGTGTCAGACATGGCCCCCAACCTGACGGGCATTGAATCGACCGATGCCACCCGCATTGCCCATTTGATTGAGCTGGCAGTGGACTTTGCACAAAACCACCTCAAAGACGATGGCGCTTTGGTGGTCAAACTCTTTCATGGCAGCGGCTATAGCGACTTGGTGAACCTCTTTAAAGCCACATTTCGTGTGGTCAAACCCATCAAACCAAAGGCCAGTCGTGACAAATCAAGTGAAACCTTTTTGGTTGGTATGGGCGTGAAAAGCCGAGTTCCTCTAAATCCTTGATATTTCTAAGGCTGCTTCATGTGAATAAAGCTGCCTCTAGCGCTTGAAACGCCTAAAATCAAGCCCATCTCAGTACATCTCGTACTCTTTTTATTTCGGAGCCCACATTGAATAATCAATGGTTCTCAAAAGTCGCTGTTTGGTTGGTCATCGCTTTGGTGATGTTCACCGTGTTCAAACAGTTTGAAACTCGTCCAGGCGTTGGTTCTGGTTACATGGGCTATTCGGACTTCCTCGAAGAAGTTCGCGCCAAGCGCATCAAAACCGCCACCATCCAAGAAGGCCAAGGCGGCACAGAGATTTCTGCTGTCACCAACGACGAGCGCAAGATCCGTACAACGGCCACTTACCTCGACCGTGGTTTGGTGGGCGACCTCATCGCCAATGGCGTGAAGTTTGACGTCAAGCCCCGCGAAGAAGGTTCACTCCTCATGACCTTGTTGGTCAGCTGGGGCCCCATGCTGCTGTTGATTGGTGTGTGGGTGTACTTCATGCGCCAAATGCAAGGCGGCGGTAAAGGCGGCGCATTCAGCTTCGGCAAGAGCAAAGCCCGCATGCTGGACGAGAACAACAACCAAGTCACGTTTGCGGACGTGGCGGGTTGCGACGAAGCCAAAGAAGAAGTGAAAGAAGTGGTGGACTTTTTGAAAGACCCACAACGCTTCCAAAAATTGGGTGGACGTATTCCACGTGGTTTGCTGCTGGTCGGCCCTCCTGGTACCGGTAAAACATTGCTGGCCAAAGGCATTGCGGGCGAAGCCAAAGTGCCGTTCTTCAGCATCTCAGGTTCAGACTTCGTTGAAATGTTCGTTGGCGTGGGCGCTGCCCGTGTGCGCGATATGTTCGAGAACGCTAAAAAGAACGCACCTTGCATCATCTTCATTGACGAGATTGATGCCGTGGGTCGCCAACGTGGCGCCGGTGTAGGCGGCGGTAACGACGAACGCGAACAAACCTTGAACCAAAT